>Ga0193744_1000164_pt1 | contig 20727 bp, 18 predicted proteins | sample L1a1metaG_FD_143056 | JGI IMG/M metagenome (GOLD analysis project Ga0193744, IMG submission 143056) | Soil microbial communities from a riparian zone of the East river system, Colorado, United States - L1a1 | ecosystem: Environmental > Terrestrial > Soil > Riparian zone | place: USA: East River...
CCTATACTGGCAGGTGATCACTTAATAACTGTTTTCGACAAGAACGGTTGTACTTATGATGAAATGCTTAGTGTTAGTGAACCGTTACCTATTGTAGTAAATTTAGGTCCGGATGTTGAAATCCAATTAGGTGATAGTTTGGAATTGTTACCAAGTGTATCGGTTGTGACAGTCGATTCTTTTAGATGGGCTCCTATTCAATATATAACAAGTTTAACCTCATTAAATACATTTGTAAAACCTGTTGAACCTACCACATTTACTTTAAAAGTATGGGATGACACAGGTTGTTTTGGTAGTGATGACATATTTGTTGATGTTGATAATAACCGGAATGTCTTTATTCCAAATGTGTTTTCACCAAATGGAGATGGTATTAATGACAAATTTAATATAGGTACTGGTATAGGTGTTGAGAGAATTAATTATATGCAAATTTATGATCGGTGGGGTGAGTTACTTTACGAAGCTAAAAATATAATGCCTGGCGAGTCTACCAGTTATGGTTGGGATGGAAGGTTCGGGACCCAGTTCATGAATACAGGTGTATATATTTATCTTATAGAAGTAAGATTTCTGGATAATGTATCACTATTATATAGAGGGGATGTGACTTTATTTAGATAGTTTATTTATGTTTCCTATAAAAGTAAAAGCCATTCAAAATTTATCGAATGGCTTTTGCATTTTAACTGCTGGGTATTAAATTTGAAGGAATAATGAAAGATCTTTTCTCTAAGGGTTCAAAACTATATTCAACCGCGAGACCATCTTATCCGGATGCGTTAATATCTTTTATTTTAAATATTACCAGTAATTTCAATCTGGCATGGGATGTAGGTACAGGGAATGGACAATTGGCTGCATTATTGGCCCCTTATTTTGAAAACATAGTTGCTACTGATATTAGTAAAGAACAATTGATGCATGCAGTTCCAAAAGCTAATATCCAATATAAAGTTCAACCAGCGGAACAATCAGATTTCAAGGATAATTCTGTGGATTTAATAACTATAGCACAGGCAGTTCATTGGTTTGATTTTGAACTGTTTTATCAAGAAGCTAAAAGGGTTTTATCACTCAATGGAATAATTGCAGTAGTGGGTTACCCATTAATAAAAGTGGACACTGAAGTAGATAAAGTCATTAATTACTTTCATGATGATATTTTAGGTACATATTGGGATCCTGAGTGCAGTTATCTTGATGAGAATTATACCACTCTTCCATTTCCATTTACAGAAATTGAATTGCCTGTAATTACATCTCAATATAATTGGACCTTTGATCAATTAATTGCTTTTTTGTATACCTGGTCTGGTTTAAGACATTATATAAATAAGAATGATATTGATCCAATGATTGAACTTGTTCCATTACTTAGAAAAGCATGGGGTCAGAATCAAACCAAAACGGTATATTTTCCAGTAATTGGAAGAATCGGCAAACTCTAGAACCCTTTTTAGCTTTTACTTCTTTTATATAACACGTTGTAACATATTGATTTTCAAGTACTATCCTGCAGAGATAGCATGTTTATAGCAATTACTACGATATACGACCCCTTTGGGGGTCGCATGTTCTATGCTGTATTTTTACTATAAACATTTGAATCCTTCAGATTCATTAAAAGTAAAATGTTATTTCCATTTTATTCTCGTATGCGAGGGGTATACTCACCTCTTAAAGTTTAGTAGATTGCCAGTTTAGCAATTGAAATTTATTATGAACTTTTAAATAAACTGCACTGTATAATAGCCTAATATCAAATGGTTTTTTATCGATTGCTCCCATCACTTTAATGATGCCATTAGTAAGAGCCAGATTCTCATAGATTCTTAACTTGAAATCTTCATTGTTGATTTTCTGAAATTCAATATACCCGGACATTATCGAGTGAATATACTTCGTTTTGGATTCAACCAAGCCATTTGAATGTGAATAGACCAGATCTTCATGAATTAACAAATCTAAAACTGAAGAGTCTTTATCTATCATAGCTTTGAACCGGGTTATTTCTGATATAAAACTGTTGGTTTGACTTAAAAGCCTTACCTGTGTGACCAATAGTAGACCAATTAAAAGTAATAGAGTCTTTACATTGTACCCTTTAACTTGAATGCTTAACATATTTTTAATCATTATTATGGCATTAAATCAAAGCGAATGTAGAAATTTACCCAAAACTTTATAGAATGATCAAATATATATTTTCAATTGTATTTATAATTTGTTTGCTCGCTTGCAATACCCAAAAAAATGCAATAGTAAAAAACCAGGCAATAATTGAAAAACCTAAGAATGTAATATTCCTTATTGGTGATGGAATGGGTTTAAGTCAAATTACCGCAGGATTATATACCAATAACAATAAACTAAATTTTGAAAGAATGCCTGTTATAGGATTGCATAAGTCTTATTCAGGCAATGATCTCATTACTGATTCTGCAGCAGGTGCAACTGCTTTTTCCTGCGGATGTAAATCTTATAACGGAGCTATTGGAGTTAAAATTGATTCTACACCTTGCAGTACCATACTGGAAGATCTACAGGCCATAGGCATGGCAACAGGACTTTTGGTAACATGCACCATTACACATGCTACTCCTGCCTGCTATTATGCTCATCAGTCCAGCAGGTCATTTGATGAAAACATCGCAAAAGATTTAGTAAATTCTGGCATTGATCTATTCATAGGGGGAGGCAGAAATTTCTTTAATAAAAGAGTAAAAGATAATAGAGATTTAATAGAAGAATTGAAAGCTAAAAATTATCAAATAACAGAATCATACAATGATGAAATGCTAAATATGCCCTGGCCCGCAAATAAAAAGCTTGGTTTTTTTACTGCTGATGACCAACCTAAAACTGTAAAAGAAGGTAGAGATTATGAACCAGGCGCTACAATTAAATCACTGGAATATTTATCAAATAGACCAAACAATAAAGGTTTCTTTTTTATGATAGAGGGCTCTCAAATAGACTGGGGAGGTCATGCAGGTAATTCTGAATATATCATTTCAGAAACATTGGATTTTGATAAAGTCTTGGGGAATGTATTGGACTTTGCAGAAAAAAATGGACATACCCTGGTAGTAGTCACCGCTGATCATGAAACTGGAGGATATGCCATTTTAAAAGGCTCTAAAATGGGTAATATAAAAGGGGGCTTTGGAGATCCTGGTAAACCAGATAATCCTGGATATCATGAACACACCGGAAGTCTTATCCCTGTTTTTGCATTTGGCCCCGGAGCAGAGAATTTTAAGGGTATCTATGAAAATACTGCACTGTATGATAAAATTAAAAAACTGATGTTGAGTAACAAATAGAAAGTATGGAAAACAACCGAAGCATAATAAAATATTTAGCTTCTACCAATGGCAGAAGGGACCAGGATTTAAATATAGAATTGGCAATTGCCATTAATAAAGAAAATAATAAAGACTTTGTAAAGGAGCTCGTTGAAAATTTATCAAATAAGAATAAATCAATTCAAGGTGACTGTATTAAAGTATTGGATGAATTAGCAATGATTAATGCTGAAATTGTTGCTCCTTATTGTTCTGATATTCTTAAACTACTTCATAATCCGAATAACCGAATGGTATGGGGAGCTATGGCAGTTATAGATTATCTATGTAGAAAAAATCCGGATGAGATATTTAATTCTTTGGAACTTATTATGACTATTCTGGATAATGCCAGTGTTATTACACGTGATCATGGGGTAAAAATATTAGTGCAGTTAGCTGAGAAGGATGAATACTATCATATTGTTTGGCCATTATATCTTGAACAATTAGAGTCTAGCCCAACAAATCAATTTCCCTCTTATGCAGAATGGGGAGCAGAAGTAGTCAGAAAAGAAAACAATTCTGATTTAAAATCTATTATAAATAATAAATTAAATGAACTAGACCAGGCCAGTAAAATAAGCAGGTTAAATAAAGTATTAAAATCGCTCCAGCAAAAGTTTAAACACTAATTATAAGTGCTTTTAAAAACTATCCTTATTTTCGGATTCTTAAATCAGATCTGTAATAACTTAGATTTGTGCTTTAATTATAAATATGCTTCATAGAGTTATTTTTTTATTAATCATACTGACGATCATATGGTCTTGTAAAAAATATCCCAGAGGTACTTTAAATGAATTTAAATCTTCAAAACTAATGATGGATTCTACTTTTACTACAAAAGGACCGATTCATAGTTTAAATGTTGATTTTATTAGTGAGGCATCAGGAATTGCTGCCAGCAGAAATCATATTGGATGGTTTTATGTGCATAATGACAGTGGAAATCCGGCAGAATTATTTATTATAGATAGTGTAGGTAAGTATGTTGGTAAAATCAATCCGAATGGAATTCAAAATAGAGATTGGGAAGATATAGCTATTGGTCCAGGACCTGATAGTCTTAAAAACTATATTTATATAGGAGATAGTGGTGATAATAATGAAAGGAGGAAAAAATACTTTATTTATCGCATTGAAGAGCCAAAGTTCTCTGATACTATTATTTATCCATTTATAATAAATCTTGAAGCAGATAGAATAAGTTTTGAATACCCATTAAGAAAAAGTAATAATTGTGAGGCTTTAATGATAGACCCAATTACAAAGGATCTTATATTGGCCACCAAATCGTATGAATCTGGTATTTATCGAATTAAATACCCCTATTCAATAACGACGACCAACCCGGCTGAATTAATTATTTCTGTCCCAATAGAAAAGCTAACTGCCGGGGACTTTTCTTCAGACGGGTCTGAATTATTAATTAAAGACTACAGACAAATCTATCATTGGAATAGAAATCTGAATATAAGCGTTGACTCAATGTTAAAGACTAAACCAAACAAATATCCCTATCTTATTGAGCAACAAGGAGAAGGATTGTGTTGGGCAGTTAATGGTAAATCCTATTTTACTTTAAGTGAATTAGAAAATGGTAAGAAACAGTATTTAATTAGATATGATAAGAAATAAATGGAACTAGATAATTTAACCAGGTGTTCATGGTGCACTTCACACCCATTATATATAAAATATCATGATGAAGAATGGGGTCATCCGAATTATGATGATCGTTTTTTATTTGAAATGTTAACATTAGAGGGTGCTCAAGCAGGATTAAGTTGGTTTACTATATTAGCTAAGAGAGAAAATTATAAAAAAGCATTTAATAATTTTGATGCTGAAATAGTAGCTGAGTATGAAGAAGAAATAATTCAACAATTAATGCAAAACCCAGGTATAGTAAGGAATCAATTGAAGATAAGATCTACTGTAAATAATGCAAAGCAGATTTTAAGACTACAAAACGATGGTGTAAATTTTAGTAACTATATTTGGCAGTTTACAGAAGGAAAACCCATCCACCATCACATCAAAAACTTTAAAGAAATACCTGCAAATAACTCACTTAGTGATAAAATGAGCAAAGATCTTAAAGCTAAAGGGTTTAAATTTGTGGGTACAACTATTTGTTATGCTTTTATGCAGGCAGTAGGTATGTTTAATGATCATATTGAAACTTGTTGGAAATATAATAATGACCATTAAAATTGATTTAAATAGAAATTGAGGGTATTTTAAATACTGTAGTTAAATTAATTTAAAATATGAAAGCAATTATTCCTGTAGCAGGTGCAGGTACCAGGTTAAGACCACTTACCTATACACAACCTAAACCTTTAATACCGGTTGCAGGTAAAGCAATTATTAGTTTTATAATTGATGATTTAATTAAAGAAGGTGTACAGGATTTTGTATTTGTTATTGGTTATTTAGGAGAAAAAGTAATGGCATACTTAGAAAAGCATTACCCTGATATAAATATGTCTTTTGTCTATCAGAATGAGAGAAAAGGTCTCGGTCATGCCATTTGGCTCTCTAAAGAGTTTATCAAGGATGAAGATCAAATTGTAATTTACCTGGGAGATACTATCTTAGACATAAATCTTAAAGAAGTATTGCATGCTGAACATTCTACCTTAGTAGTTAAAAAAGTACAAGACCCCAGGGAGTTTGGTGTAGTAGAAGTAAATGAAGAAGGGTTTGCTGTAAAAGTAGTTGAGAAACCTACAATTCCTAAATCAAATTTAGCAATCGTTGGCTTATATCAGATAAAAGAAGTTAAAGAGCTGATTAAAGCACTTGACCACATTGTTGAACAAAATCTGCGTACATACAATGAATTTCAACTCACTGATGCTTTAATGCATATGATTGATAAAGGTGTATTATTTCAAACCAGCACTGTAAATAATTGGTTTGATTGTGGTAAACGGGATGTGCTTCTTGATACCAATATTATGTTATTACAAAGAGAGAATTATATACCGGTTGTTGCCAGTAAGCCAATTGACACTATTCTTATACCACCGGTAAGTATAGGTGAAAACTGTAAAATAACAAATTCAATTATTGGACCTTATGTTACAATAGGAGATGACGCAATTATTGACGAATCTATCATCAAGGATAGTATAATCGGGAGTCAGGTCAACCTAGAAGAAGTAGTATTATTCAGATCAATAATTGGAAATGACACTGGTGTAAAGGGCCTAAGGCAAAGTCTTAATATAGGGGATAATACCGAAATTGACTTTGGTTAGGTTTGCTAAGGAATTATACTTTATCAATTCTTATTTCTTTAATTAACTGGGCTGTGCCAGATCCTTTAAAATAAATATAAACTCTGTACTTACCACTTGTTGAATCTAATTCACCAATATAATAACAAGATTCTTTCGCTTTTGAAGACCCAGTATGAATTTGAGTAAATCCTTTAGCTTTATTTTTAGAAAAGAAATTTTTAAGAGATTGTACAGCTTGAGCTTTAGCTAAAGTGGTTTCTTCTCCTAAAATATTTATATCAACTGAACTATCCATATAGTTTGAAACTGCATCGGCATTACCATCTTTAAAAGCACGTGATACAGCATCCCATATAGGGTCCAAGGCAAAGGACATGGCAGCAATTCCGCTTATTAAGAAAATTGAAAATCTTAGTTTGCTCATTTATTATTCTATTTTTAACTTTTTATTATTTAATAATGACAGTCAATGTACAAGTATAGTTCCAATCTTGATATTATCAAAATGTTAATGTAATTGATATACTATCTTACCATTACTAATGGTAGTAAATACTTTAGCTGTAGCGATTTTTTCATCTGTACAATTTAATAGATCTGTATCTAGAACTACAATGTCTGCTAATTTACCGGCTACAAGGCTTCCTTTAATATCTTCTTCAAATGCTGCATAAGCATTCCAAATAGTATAACTTTTTAAAGCTTCGGTTCTTGTCATTTTTTGTTCAGGATAAAAACTAAATCCATTATCGAGTCTTTTCCTGGTGACAGCCGCGTACAAACATTCAAATGGATTGAGTCTTTCAACCGGAGTATCTGTTCCATTGGCTAGATGTACACCTTTATCTAATAAAGAACGCCATGCATAGGATTCAAATTGTGCCCTTTGTTTACCAAGACGTTTTTCCACAAAGGGTCCGTCTGAGGTACAATGTATCGCTTGCATGGAAGCTATAACTCCTAAGGATCTAAATTTATCAAAATCGTCAGGACTGACATGTTGAGCATGTTCAATTCTCCATCGTAGATTTTGCCGGTCTTTATTGGTGTTAAATATTTTTTCATAGAGATTCAATACTTCTCGGTTTCCTCTATCTCCAATAGCGTGAATGCATAACTGTAAATTGTGCTCAAAGGAAAAGGCAGCCATGGTTTCAAGTTCTAAAAGAGGGGTTACATTTTGTCCTGTAAAACCGGGTTTATCATCATATGAGGCTAACAACCATGCTCCATGAGAACCAAGTGCTCCATCCATATATTGCTTGATGGCTTTCACAGTCAGCATTTGCTTTGCATATCTTATGATTGGCAAGCTATTACTAAAAGCCTTTATTTTAACAAAAGAGTCATTAATCATGACCCACATCCTTACTTTTAATTCATTTTCATCTGCGAGTCTGGAATAATATTTTATCTCTTGTATAGAGACCCCAGCATCATGGAATCCAGTAATTCCATTTTTTATACATTCTTCTTGCGCAATGTTAATTGTTTTTTTCCATAAGCTGTAAAGGGTATCCTGGGACTGATTGACACTAAATTTTTTAAATGCCACTTCCAGCAAATCCATAGCATTTTCTTCCAAAACACCAGTTGGATTCCCATCAGCATCTCTTATAATTCTACCTCCTACAGGATCTGGAGTAGAAGCAGTAATATTGGCAATGGACATAAGCTTTGCATTAGCGATAAGAGCATGGCCGCTTGCATGATAAAGAATTACAAACTTATCAGGTGTTATACTACTTAATTCCTTATTAGATGGATATCCCTGATAAACTTCTGAAGGCATATTGGGCCATTTCTCCTGGTGCCAACCTCTTCCAATAAGCCATTCACTCTTTGGAATAGTAAGTTCTTTTAGCTTTACCATTTTTAAAATTTCTGCCCATGAGGTGGTATTTAGAAGATTAAGCTCAACTAAGCTCTTCCCCAATCCATACATATGACCGTGCCCTTCAATTAAGCCAGGCATGGCAAATTTTCCTTGAAGATCAATTACTTTAGTTTGAGGTCCTTTTAATTTGTTGATTTCTAAATTAGTACCTATTGCCGAGATCTCATTATCTATTATAGCTACAGCTTCACAGATTGGGTTAGAATCATCACTTGTATATATATGACCATTGATGAGGAGAAGATCCGGAGTTTGACTGAAAATACTATTGTAAGTTAATAAACCCCAAATCGTTATAAAACATCTTAAAATGAACATAGTAAAACAGTTTGAACAAAACTACAAAACTGATTTATTAATATTTTAAGTTTATACTAGCCATAATAGAAAAAAACTGACGAAAGGTGTTTTTCCAGCTTCTCTTTAAGTTCTTCTGGCTTAAATGGCTTCCTGATAAAGTCGTCAAAACCCGCCTCAGAAGATAACATGTCCTGGTTTTGATCAAGGGATGCTGTCATCCCTATTATGATCATAGACTTATTGGATTTTTTGATAATCCTGGTTGCTTCCAATCCATTCATTATGGGCATCTGAATATCCATTAATATTACATCTGGTAAAAAAGTAGCTGCGAGGGATACTGCCTCTTCACCATTTTCACCCTCTTTTATATTTGTATTCTGGAACCAGGATTGGATAGACTTTTTTGTTGATAATCTATTTACAAAATGATCATCTACGATTAGTATTTTGAGAGGTAATGAATAATCTGGTTTGCTAATTGCAGTATTTTGCACCTTCTGAACTACCTTACAAGGATATTTAATAATAAGAGTCTGACTTTCATTTGTCTTTTCAAACTTAAAGCTTCCTTTAGTAAGTGCTATGGAATGGTTAAAGATTTTAACCAGGTTTTCATCTCCATCCTGCCATGAATTCAAATACATCATTATATCAGGATTACGTTCTTGTTTTGCCTGGAGTTCAGATTTCAATAAATTAAAATCTTCAGTGCTTTCCATTTCAACCTTTAATATTAAACTACATGAGGCTCTTCGGTTCTCTTCAGAAATCTCATAAGTATATGTTTTTTGGGAACTAAACTTCTGATTGATATGAACTTGTAGACATTTAGCAGAAAAGCAAATAAGATCGAGCGGTAGACTCACATTGTATAAGTCGCTATTTTTATTAATACTTGTATTCCCACTTGGGAAAAGTGTAAAATCTTTTAGACTACCACTTAATCTTGATTGGCATTCTTGCCAGGTTAATTGTTGAATAGTATTTTTACAATCGTCTTTGAAACAGTTTAACATACCATTTAATTCCATGGTAAGTTTATTAAGCTCATCAGTTGAATTAATAATCTGAACCAGTATCTCAAATTGCTGAGAACGTAAAGGTGTCTGATTTAATAAATAAGATAAATGCCCTAATGAGTTTATGGGAGTCTTGATTTTAAAATTTATATCCTGGAGGGCTCTCATGATGATTTTACTATAAGCTGATCCTTCAAGATTTTTTTGGGTTTTATTTCCCCATACATCATTGGTAATATCCTGAAGACTTCCTATGAGTTTTAAATGATTGGAAGGATCATTCATATTGAGTTTGGCAGTTAATGCAACGTATTTAACCATTGAGCCGTTGATCACTATCCTGTGCATGATTTTTTTAGCTTCTCCTGCCCTGGTTATATCATCAAAAAAGTCCCTGACTGCATCTTTATCATCTCCATGCACATAATCTAAGTATAATGATAAGGTTGGAGAAGTACTGTTGGGTTGGAACATAAATATATTGTAAATATTTCTGGACCATTGCATATTATAATTTACAATATCCATATCCCAAAAACCCAAATGAGCAAGTATCATTGCCTCATCATTTTCTCTTATATTTTTCTTTAAATCAAGATTGGATTCCTGAAGTTTACTTAATGATTGACTTCTTAAAAGTGAATTTTGAATAGTCTTTTCTAATAAATAAGGAGTCAGTTTATCTTTAATCAGATAATCTTGGGCGCCTGCTTTAATGGATTGAGTCTCTATTATGGTATTGTGGGTACCTGTTATTACTATTACTGGTTTATGATTTGCCTTATCTAATATTTTTTGAATAGATTTAAACCCCTGACTATCTGGTAAGCCAAGATCTAAAAGTACAATATCGACAAGGCTGTTTGATAATAATTCAATACCATCAGCTAATGTATCAGCAGTAAGTAAATTATATCGAATTGCTGCCTCATCAAGGTATTTACAGATCAGTTTTTGGTCCGATTTGTTATCTTCAATTAATAATATGTTGGTCTTATTCAGCATAGAATCATTAATGAGATTTTTGTGAGGGCAAGGCAATTATATTCAAATTGGCTCTTTGGGGTATTAATTTAAATCTGTTGGAAGACAACAAACATTCAAGCAGCTTGAAAAGACAATTATTAAACTTTATGAACTTATAGCTTATAAAATTTTGATAGCCTGATGATAATAGATAAAATGAAATAAGCAATTCCTTTTTATAAATTCTAATTAGGGCTACATTAATAATTATTTCTTGGGGAACGAATAGATTAAAAATACAAAGTCCAAAGCATGTAAAATCATACTTTTTAGGACTATACTTGCCATTTTTGCTTCCAGGCAAATGAATATTTAAATTGTTGTTTACCACAAATTCGCCGCTTTTTTAATACAGTTTAACCTGAAGATTTAGTTGATCAAGCTTCAATAATTATTCCGTAAGTTTGGGTCTTCAATAAATTACATGCAAACATTTAGCCAATTTTATAATATACTGGAAAATAGTCTGTCAATTGATAATTTTCATAAAGAATTTGACGGATTATACGGGCCTGTTAAATATATTTTGACTTTACCTGCAAAACGTATACGACCAATTCTATTCCTTTTAAGCCATCAACTATATAATGATGATTACGAACAAGTATTGCCAATAGCAATAGGCATTGAATGGTTTCATAATTTCACTTTAATGCATGATGATATAATGGATTCCGCCCCACTTAGACGTGGTTTTTCGACAGTCCATCATAAATATGGGCTTAATAATGCCATTTTAGGCGGCGATGTATTGCTTATATATGTATATGAAAATATTAGAAAATATAGCCCTAAAGGTAAGTTATCTGATATGCTATTGTGTTTTAATGACGCGGCCATTAAAGTTTGTGAAGGCCAACAAAAAGATATTGAATTTGAACAGAAGATCCTTGTTAGCTTTGAGGAATATGAGTTAATGATCAGTTATAAAACAGCAGTATTGTTAGCTTGTTCTTTAAAGATGGGAGCTTTAGCAGGAGGTGCTGATAATGCTGATCAGAACAATTTATATTCCTTTGGACTAAATATGGGTTTAGCTTTCCAGATTCAGGATGATTATCTTGATATTTATGGAGATGAAAATAAAGTAGGAAAACAGAAGGCAGGTGATATAATTCAAGCTAAAAAAACAGCACCATACATTTTGGCTCTTGAAAAAATGACACTTAAAGAAAAAAATGATTTTGTAAAGTTATATATAGATAAGGATAATAACCCTGCAGATAAAGTGAAAAAGATATTGAATTTATACAATCGATTAAATATAGAAGAAGAAGTATTGAGTAGAAAAAATAAATACCAGGCATTGGCAATGTCTTCTTTAGAAATGGTTTCCGCATCAGATAATTTGAAGCAGGATTTAGTAAATTTAAGTAATCAACTATTAAACAGACAAGCTTAGTTAGTTTTTATCTTGCAGTTTTTCATTTTCTAAATACTCATCTTTTAAAAGTCCATAATACATAATATCTACTATTTTTCCACTTGTGGTTTTATAATCACTTCTAATAATTCCTTCCAGGATAAATCCATTTTTTTCTGCTACTGTTTTACTTGCAATATTTTCTTCATGAGTTCTTATTAATAGTTTATTCATATTTAAACCATTGAAACAATGCTTTATTATTAAGGAAGTTGCTCTTGTAACAATTCCTTTTGATTCATATTTTTCATCTATATAATAACCCAATTCTGCTTTGGGGATACTCAAGTCAACATTTTTGACTTGTATGGAGCTTACTATTTGACCCGTGAATTCATCTACAACAACATAAGAAAAATACTTTCTTTCAGCATTTTTACCAATAATTTCTATTAAATGATTTTTTGTGTCTTCCAACGTCATAGTAAGTGCGACAGTGCCTGCAAAAAAATCTTCAAGCCTTCTTCTATTGAGATCAATTAATTGGAAGTAAGAATGCAAATCATCGAGTGTTATAAGTCTAATTAGATAATTATCAAATTTCATATTGGTAACATTAAATAATTTAGATGCTATTAAATCCCTTTCTCCATAAATTAACTTCTTGTTCAAAATTAAGAGAACCGGGTATGGTAATATAAGAACTTACAAATTCAAAACCTGCCCTTTGCATAGTTTTATTTGGAGCCGGATTTAATGCATATGGTTCACAATACAAATCCTTTAATTTATAGTTTTTAAAGAAATGTGGAATTGTTAAGTTGATCCATTTTATTCCATGTCCCATATTTCTGATGTTGGAATCCCAAATATGCAAATGCATAAAAGCCTCTTGTCCGTATATGATCTTATTGATATTAGAATGACCCACAGGCTTTTCATCCAGTAACCAAATCATACAAAAGGATTGTTTTCCTATAATTGGCAATGCTAATTGTCCGGAAAGGAAATTAATAAAATCTTTCTTTGTAGGTATTTTAGTTAGGTCTACTCCCATACCTAGCAAAAATTTTTCATCTGCATTCATCCAATAATTTACAATCAGAGGAATATCTTCCTTTTGAATTTCTCTAACTGAAAGTTTATTATATACCATATACACATCTTTATTATTGAAAAGTAAGTATACTAATAAATTGGCTTTAGCTAAAATATTATCAGATAATTAATTCCAGGACAATTATGTTTAATGAAATTATCATTATTTTGCCTTGATGAAGTATTTCTGCTTTATACTATTCTTAATTTATACCTTAATTCATCCTGTAAATGCACAGGATGATGTGAATTTTAAACGCTACTCTCAGGAGAATGGTATGCCTGCTGTTACAATAAGGACTATTCAGGAAGATGGTCAGGGATTCCTTTGGATTGTAACCGAACAAGGTATTAATAGATTTGACGGCTACTCTTTTAAAACCTATAGACATGAACCGAACGATCCCAATTCAATCGGTATTAATAAAGCTATGAATTTTACATGCGATTCTGCAAGGAATCCAATATTTATTGCAGAGAATATATTTTGTGTTTATGATAATAAAAAGCAGATCTTTCACAATTATAAATTATCCTCATTAACAGATTCAAAAGGACTTTTTAAACATATTATTGGTATTAAGTCCGATTATCAAAGAAACCTGGTTTGGTTTTTATCAAATAGTGAACTATTTAAATTTAACCCTGTAAATGGTATGATTGAAAATTACCAATTACCCGGTCCCACTGCTTTCTTTTCCACCTTAGGATTTATAAATGATAGTATTATAATCATTGGAAATAATTTTGGAGATCAACTATATGAGTTTAACCTCAATTCCAAAAGATTTCAAAACTATCCCTGTGCTGAACTACATAATTCAGTTGTAAAGAATCAATATATAGTTCAGAATATTAACAGATCCTTTGACCTGGATAATTACCCGGGTGAAAATTTTACTTTATATGCCGGAGACCGGTTTTTTATATTTGATCCTAAAAATCCATACAGACCCTTCGTATATATCCCAAAGCATTCTTATAAGGATTTTCCCTATACCAGAATTAGTGTTTTCGGTGATATAATATGGGTAACCACGAGTGTAGGGAAAATATTATCTATTAATATTAAGACCAAAGAAGAAAAAGTTTACGATATAAATATTAATAAGCTTTTACCCGGAGGGATAAAGAATATTTATGATTTAATAAAAGATAAAGACGGAGAAATTTGGGCCAGCTCAGATGGTCTTGGTCTCCTCAGGATTAATCCGAAGACCGGTAAAGTAAGTCAATATATAAACCATCCTGAAAACCCTAACTCGGTTTGGTCTAATTCATGTACTGGATTGGTAGATCATTCTAGTGGCGTCTTATGGGTGGTATTTGTTGCCAAAGGTTTAATTAAGGTTGAAAAGAAGAAAAAATTATTCAAATCCTTTATCCCTTTAAATCCTGCAGCAGTAAGCAGCGCTTCCGGCAAACAATTATCAAGCGATGCCAGGTGTGCTTTGGCTATTGATAAGACACATTTACTCATTGGTGCCCTAAGTAATTTGAGCGTTATAGACTTAAAAACTAATAAAATTGATTTTGCAAGATATAAAAGGCAAAAAGAAATAGTTCCTGAATTAAGTAAAATAGGATTGTTTAGTGCTTTAGTTAAAGATCGTCATGGAAATATTATTATAGGAACCTGGGATCGTAGATATTTTGCTTATAACCCGGAAACGGACTTTTTTAAAGAATATTCGGCCCACACTGCTTATTCTTTAAGTAAGATGGGCAATCAAACCAGGGCCCTTATTATTGATAGTAAAAACCGCTTATGGTTTGCTACAGATAGTATAGTAGCCTATATGGATGCTGATTCATTTATAAATGCTACCCCAAAAAGTTTTCGATTTAAGAGTTTTCCAATTACAGCTGATAAAAATAATTGTATTACCGGGTTCCCTGCATTTTGCCTATATGAAGATAGCAAACACAATATTTGGACCGGTACGAACAAAGGGCTTTATAAAATTTCACCTGATGATGTTATTGAGAAGTTTACAAATGACCCTAAGAACTTCAACTCTATAAATGAAAATGATGTAAGACACATTTGTGAAGACAGAAAAGCAAATATCTGGCTGGCTACTAATGGTGGAGGTATTAATAAATTTGATCCTGTAACTAAAAAATTTATTGCCTTTACAATGCAAAATGGTTTACCGGACAATGCCATTTACACGATGAAATTTGATGATGAAAATAATTTATGGATATCATGCAATCGTGGATTGGCAAAATTCAATCCATTTACAAGCTCTGTCAAGAAATTCTCCTTGTATGATGGATTACAGAATTATGAATATAACACCAATGCAATCTGTGAAATGCCGGACGGAGAATTTGTCTTTGGTGGCAACCTGGGAGTTAATGTATTTAAACCAAATGAGATAATTACTAAGAATGATCCACCCAAAATAGCAATCTGTTCTTTTAAAATCTTTAATGTAGAAATGCCTTTACCAGATGACGGCATCCAACTGGCTTATAATAAGAATAATCTTACAATAGAGTTTTCAGCATTGTCATTTTATAGAAATGAGGAAAACCAATATGCTTATAAAATGGAGGAATTTGATAAAGACTGGATATATTGTAATAATACCCATTCGATATCTTATAATAATCTTCCACCAGGCAATTATAATTTTAAAGTAAAAGCAAGTAATAGTGCTGGTGTCTGGAATACAACAGGCATCTCATTTCCTATTATTATTTTACCACCCTGGTGGCAGGCCTGGTGGGCAAGAATTATTTTCCTCGTGATAATATTTACTTTAATCTTTTTCGTTATACAGTACAGAACAAAAACACTAAGGACACAAAGAGCCATGTTGGAACAAAAAGTAGGAGAACGCACTGCTGAATTAAAACAAACTCAATCTTTGCTGGTGACGCAAGAAAAACTTGCCTCATTAGGGGTACTTACTGCAGGCATAGCACACGAAATAAAAAACCCTTTAAATTTTGTTACTAATTTCTCCGATTTATCAGCTAAGCTTATAGACGAATATAGAACAACAGACACACCAGAGGATAAAGAGGAGATCCTGGACGAACTTAACAATAATCTTTCCATTATCAATAGGCACAGTCATCGGGCAAACAGCATAGTGGAGAATATGCTACAGCACGCACGTGCAGGTAAAGGTGAAATGCAGCCTACCGATATCAATAAAACCTGTAACGAATACCTTGACCTGGCTTTTCAGAATGCCCGTTCCCGTATTCCTAACTTTAATTGTGAAATAAAAAAGAACCTGGATCCTAATCTCCCTAAGATCAATGCCATTCCCCAGGATATTTCCAGGGTTATGCTTAATTTTTACTCAAATGCTTTTGATGCAGTAAAGTTAAAAGAAAAGGCTATTATTGAAGTCTCAACGCTACTTGTGGGCAATAAGGTAGAAATTAGAATTAAAGATAATGGCAGTGGGATACCCGATAATATTAAATCCAATATATTCGAACCTTTTTTTACTACAAAGCCTTCGGGCCAGGGCACAGGACTGGGATTAAGTATTAGTTATGACATTATAAAAACACATGGTGGGGACATAAAATTGGATTCAAAAGAAAATGAATATACCATTTTCATTATCACCTTACCGGTTTAATAAATAGAGGATGCTGCATACATATTTAATAAGGGCTAATTTTAAAATACTGGTGTTCTCTCTTTTTATCATCATAAAAGCTGTGGACCTGAAGGCTCAAAGCTTAATAAGTTTAAGTGAAAGGAACAAAATATATACTCCTCAAAACTCTTTCCTTTTCCTAACTGATCAACTTAAAAAATTCAGTTCTAAGGATATTAGCACTCCCGAATTCCAAAAGGCATTAAAACCCGCTACCGTCAAAGACTTCAATTTTGGTCTATCAAATGCCGCCATTTGGTATAAAATATCTCTCGCCAATATCACCGGTGATAGATGGCTATTAAAAGTGGGTAATCCTACCCTGGAAGACATAAGCCTTTTTACTCCTACTGTCTCAGGCAAATTCGATTCAATCAAATTGAGTCTGACTCAGAATATGAAAGATCGACCCTGGCAGAATAACAATTACATATTGAATCTTCCTTTTACCGAAAATAAAAAGCAGGATTTTTATCTAAGGATTACCAGCAAACATTCTATGCTCATCCCAATTGAGATCGCCACGGCTGATGCCTTATTCGTCAGTACCCATTATGACGATATCTGGGCAGGCGTGTATTTGGGCTTTATATTGGTCATGGCTGTTTTTAACTTCTTTATTTTTATTTCTGTCAGGGATATTTCTTACCTCTATTATGTACTATATATTAGTAGTATAGGATTGCTCATATCTATGCATAATGGATATCCTTTTGAACTATTATGGGGCAATGCCGCATTCCTTAATGTATACCTCGACTTACTTACTAGCTTGGCAGGCATATTTGCCACCTTATTTACCATGCATTTTTTAAATACAAAAGTCATCGCCCCCCGAATTCATACAGGCTTAAGAATTATTTTGGGAATGTATATTTTAGCCGGCATCATTGTTTTGGCAGGTCAAACTGCGCTAGGTTCCGTTGCAGAAGAGATTACAGGCTTATTTAGTTCATTATATTTGTTCTTTGCGGTTATTTATATATACAAAAACGGCTATAAAGCGGCCCGATTTTACCTGCTTGCCTGGAGCACACTGCTCATAGGCATTATCTTTTTTGTTTTAGGCGATGCAGGAATATTTAATGCCAGAAATATAATAAATATTGATCCACTCCAACTGGGATCAGCTTTAGAATCCCTGCTTTTATCATTTGCCCTAGCCGACAGGTTTAGTATGTACAAAAAAGAAAAAGAAGAACTGGTATTGCAGCAAAATCTTATCCTGGAATCCAAAGTAAATGAACGTACAGCTGAACTTAGCGCTACCCTTGAACATTTGAAAGAAACACAGGCTCAACTCATACTCCAGGAAAAATTGGCGTCATTAGGTAAAATGACTTCAGGGATTGCCCATGAGATTCAAAACCCATTGAATTTTGTCAATAACTTTTCAGACTTATCCAGGGAATTAATAAATGAAGCAAAGGAAACAAATGATGAAAAAGAAAGAAATGAAATCCTCGATGACCTGGAAAGTAACCTTGAAAAGATATTTCACCATGGCCAAAGAGCAGATAGTATAGTAAAAAATATGTTGATGCATAGTCGCACAGGTGGTAAAGAGAAAGAATTAACTGACATCAATATATTAGTTACCGAAGCCCTGAACTTCTCCTACAGCGGTATGAAGTCAAAGAAACTAGGTTTTAACTGTGTTATTGAAAAGGCGCTCGATGAGCAGATTCCCAGGGTAAATATTATACCACAGGATATATCCAGGGTTATATTAAACTTGTTTAACAATGCATTTTACGCAGTTAAGGATAAGACCGATGCATTGGTAAAAGTATCCACTTCACTGCATAATAATGAGTGTGAAATAAAAATATGGGACAATGGAAGTGGTATACCGGATGATATTAAACAAAAAATATTCGAACCTTTCTTTACCACCAAACCTTCAGGTGAAGGAACGGGCCTGGGCTTATCAATTAGTTATGAAATTATATTATCCCATGGCGGAGAGATGAAAGTGGAATCTGTTAAGAATAAGTTTACTGAGTTTAGTATTAGTTTTACCATTTGAAATTATTAAATATGAAAATATTATTTGTTGACGACGAACGGGATGTTAAGGACCTGTATACACAACGTTTCAGAAAGGAAATTAAAGAAGGCATACTACAGCCCTTCTTTGCATTTTCAGGAACAGAAGCTATAGCTTTAATGAGCGAATTAGATCCTATGGACATCATCCTGTTACTTTCTGACATTAATATGCCCGACATGAGTGGGTTTGAATTATTCTCCATAGTCAAAGACAAATTCCCCTACCTTCATGTGTGGATGGTATCTGCTTATGGCGACCAGGCTAACATGGAAAAAGCAATACATATGGGTGCTGAACAATTCTTTACCAAACCAATTGATTTTGATTTAATGAGGAATAAATTATTCAATTCTGGAATATAAGATGGTCAACAAAATACTATTGGTGGACGATGAACCCGATATGGAAGTATTGGTTTCACAATACTTTCGAAAACAAATCAGGGAGAAACTATTTCATTTTGAATTTGCTTATAATGGTCAGGAAGCTTTAGAAAAAATAAAGCAGGATCCTGAAATTGCACTGGTATTGACAGATATCAATATGCCCATCATGGACGGATTAACCCTCTTAAGAAAGATCAACGAGCTGGATCGTATTATTAAAACCATCGTCATATCTGCTTATAATGATGTAAAAAATATTCGCGCTGCCATGAATAATGGCGCCTTCGATTTTTTAATGAAGCCCATTGACTTCCAGGACTTTGAAATTACCATCCGCAATTCACTGGTCAACTTCGAGTTTATCCTGGCTTCAAAAGAGACTCAAAAACAATTGGAGTATGAAAGAATAGAAAAAATAAAGGCGCAAGATGAAGCCTTATTTCATTTGGAAGAAAAAGCAAAACTAGTCAATGAGCAAAATCTCCTACTAGAACAAAAAGTAGAAGAAAGGACCAGGGAGTTAAATCATGAAAAGAAAAAGTCTGATGATTTATTGCTCAATATACTTCCTCCCTTAGTGGCGCATGAGTTAAAACAAAACGGCCAAAGTGAAGCAAGACAATATGATAACGTATCTGTACTTTTTACAGATGTTGTAAACTTTACAGGTATAAGTGAAAAACTATCACCAAAAGACCTGGTGGCAGAGATTCATTATTGCTTCACTGAAATGGATGCAATAATTGAAAGAAACGGGCTTGAAAAAATAAAGACCATTGGTGATGCCTACCTGGCCGTTTGTGGTTTACCTAATGAAGTAGAACACCATGCCATCAAAACTGTAAATGCAGCTAAAGAGATAAACAGTTTTATCCAAAAGAGAAAAGCGCAAGGTGGTCATTTTGATATTCGCTTAGGTATTCATAGTGGACCATTAATAGCCGGCATTGTAGGAGTCAAGAAATTCGCGTATGATATTTGGGGTGATAGTGTCAATACCGCCGCCCGAATGGAGCAGCATAGCGATCCTGGTAAAATTAATATCAGCGGCACCACTTACGAATTAGTAAAAGATAGCTTTAACTGTATATATAGAGGTAAGATCAATGCCAAGAATAAAGGGGAGATTGATATGTATTTTGTGGAGTAAGTTCGTTGGTCGTTTGTCGTTGTCCGTTGGATGAAATTGATGACAGGGGTTCCCGATTTTATCACTAAAATCAGCAACGACTCCGCGACTCCGCACCTCCGCGACTCCGCATTCCTTTGATCTCCACAATAGGGCAACCACAAGGGATTGCCCCTACATTTTACGATCCTGAAGCATGCTTAACCTCAACCTC
>Ga0193744_1000165_pt1 | contig 20664 bp, 32 predicted proteins | sample L1a1metaG_FD_143056 | JGI IMG/M metagenome (GOLD analysis project Ga0193744, IMG submission 143056) | Soil microbial communities from a riparian zone of the East river system, Colorado, United States - L1a1 | ecosystem: Environmental > Terrestrial > Soil > Riparian zone | place: USA: East River...
CCTAAATCCTGTAAGCCTTTATGCATATCTGACAATAGCTTGTTTCGGGTGGCCATGCCAGCACGACCATGCGACCTTTCGGCTGCTGAGAATAAAGAGCGAGCATAATCTGATGAATGTTTGCCTAGGTCTGATTGCAATTTAAACAATTCATTGTAGTCGCCATATCCCGCACCTTCCAGCATATTTTTATAAGCGGATGTCTTAGGCAAAAACTGCGCTGCGTCTTCAATCAAATCAGGATTGACATTAAGCGTTCCAATGTTTCGTCCTTTTGCCAGGTCTTTGGCTTTGACTAGACTTTTACTAGCGCCACGCCTGGTTAAGTGGGGTAAGAGTTTAAGACTTCGCAGCGCATTAGCACCACCAATGAGGTCAGGCGCGATTTCAATACCTTTTTGCAATACATTATCCAATGTAGTGCCAGCACCTTTTTGACCCCAAACATCAGCATAATTTGACGTATCATTGGGAAGGTATGATGACAATGGATGTTCAAATGGTTTCCCTCTTAGCTTCTCTAAAGGCCATTCACCCAAAGAGGCTAAATCATGGGGTAGGTTATGAAGATTTCTACCCGCATGAGTAAGACCTATAAGAACGTCTCTTGGTATTCTTTTCCACGCGCTTTCCTGGTCATCCTCTTGAGGAACAGTACCCCAATCGGATTGTGTAGGGGCGCTTGCGTGTTGCTCTTCACCACCGACTACTTCCCAATCAGACATTTGGCACTCCTAATTTTCGTGCTTCCTCAAGCGTAACCATTTTTTTCTCGCCAGTTTTGCTATTTTTAATTTCTATCTTTCTTTGAAGTCTTTTATTGGTTTCATCCTCAATAGCCTTAACATCAACCATTTTATTGGCTTTACGCACGGCATCAGATTCGTTATAACCTTTTTGCAATAGTTCAGAGACTATTTGATTCTTTTGCTCGGCAATATCATGAAGTGCTGTAGCTGAGTGAAGCTTACCTATTGCCGAATCAACCGTATCATGTGGCGTAATCTTCTGGCGCTGTGCCAAATCAAATTCACGCACCAATGGTTTACCACTAAATCCTTGTACAGTAGAGGCAATAAAACTTTCACCAGTAGATAAAAAGTCACCGATAAGTTCTTTTTGTTCTGGTGTTCCCATTACTTTCAGGTAATCAAGCTGTTTATTTTGGAAGCCAGGTATTGTATTCCTCATATTCGCAAATACAGGGTTTTTAACAATTCCTGTCAATCTATCCAAAACAGCACCAGAATTACTCAAACCAAGCTGGCTCTCACCGATTTGTTTTAACGCAGCAGCGCGATACTCACCTTCTTTTTCAAGCTGTTTCACAGTTCCTTTGTATTCGCCTGTGTTTTGTGCGTAACTTTTAGGTGGAATGCCTTTTGTCAGTTCAAGTTTCATTGAGCCGTCAGGAGTATCAACATCCTCTTCATAAACAGGTTCACCTTTGGCGTTATACCATTGCTGACCTTCAAGCGTGACGCCATCTTTAGGACGATTTCCCATAGGTGGTGCTGATGATGCCGATTGCTGCCCAGCACCATTTGGCATCTGCATTTGTTGCTGAGGTGCTTGTTGTTGTGGCTGACCTTGGCCTGGCATTTGCTCACCCATTCCAGGTTGACCTTGGCCACCAAAGATTCCTTTTAATTTATCAGCAAAGAAATTAGACAATGAGTTACCAATCTTTTGGCCTGGGCCTTGGCTTTGTTGCTGCATTTGCTGAAATATATTATTGGCATTGCCTCCGCCCATTCCCGCATTAACTGCTTGTTGAAGAGCTTGTTTTGCTTGGGAACTTCCCATATTTGCAATAGCTGAGTCATTACCCAAGAGTTTGGCAAGGAATTGTGGCCCCATTAAATTGGCATAAGCTAATTTGCTAGCAGCTTCGGCTTGCGTGGTCATTGGTGCGTATTGTTTTTTAATGTCGTTAATTTTACGCAAAATCATTTCATTGCTAAGCTTATTTATTCCGCCCATAGCAGTAACAAGACCGCCACCTGGGCCAACGTCAGGAATAACTCTTGGTAATGGTAGAGACATAATTTATATCCTTATAAAAAGCTGCCAATAATGCCGCCAACTCCGCCAAGCATATTCCACCAGTCATTTTGTTTTCCGGCCTCTTTGCCATAAGCAGCATCGCCCATCTTTCCACCCATTTGGTTGAACATATCCATTAATTTATTAGCGGAATTTTGTCCACCCTGCATTAAATTATTCTGTCCTTGTCCGTATTGGGTGTTAATGCCAAGCGCATTTTGCAGCCAGGAGTCCATGCCTTGCTGAGAAATGTTTCCGGCATTTTGTTGCATTTGCTGCATTAAAGCGGAGCTTCCCATTGTACCATTGGCTGAACCTGCATTGATGCCAGCATTTTGCGCCTGACCTTGTAAATAGGAATTATACGGGCTTTGCTGGTATTGACCCATCAGGTTATTTATAAATTGTCCTGGGTCTTTTTGTCCTTTAAGCCATTCCTGATAATTTCCAAGTCCTTCTTTACCTGCGTCAAGATAGGGTTGTTGTACGCCCTGTCCCATTTGCATGTATTTTTGGTATTCCTGCATAGCTTTATCATAAGGCTTGCCGGAGTCGCCAAACATGCCACCCAATAGGCCGCCAAGGCCACTTCCAAACATGCTAGAGTCAAAAGCCATAGTTATTCATCCTTGTCTATACGAAGTTAACCCAAGCGCCATTCTCATAACCCTGGAACTTGTTTAACGTCGTGTTATAAATTGCAAATCCATTTTGCACATTCTGTAATGCGTTACGTTCTGCTGTTGTAATTCTTGGTAATTGAATCCCATTTTGTGTCAAATAACCCTGTAATGTTTCAACAAACGTTGCCATGAAATCTGACCAAACACCACTTAAATAATCCCCGCTTTTTGTTACAGGGTCATAGGTTGGGAAGTTGTCGAAATTACGCGCCATGAATTACTCCGGTAATTGCTCAAATACCCATGCTGCACCCAACACAACAAATGGAGTCTTATTAAAGAACTCAATTTTTGGTGTGTACCCTTGTCCTCTAGGGGTTGTCCCTAGTTTTCTCCAGACACTTCTAAAGGTTCTCTGGCCAATATTCCCCATAGGTGCCTTAGTCAGATTTCCATAGGTTTGGCCACCATCTTTGGATATGGATAAAAAGATAACGGGAGCCTCTTCATTGATTACCACTGGAACAAGCTTAATCGTATTTACGCCACTTCCTGCCGTGGTTATATCTATAGAAATACCATCAAATGCGTCTTGCTGTGTTGCTGCAAGCCTTATAGTTGCGGGAATTCCTGCATTAAGTCTTATAATGAAGTAGGTTGTATTTTTGGCTAGTGGTGCGGGTAATGCACCATTACTATCAAGTCGGACGGCTTCCCCTGTTTGCCAAAACTCTTGCAGTGCAGCAATGGTAATGATGTCTGTACCTGCGTTGGCTGTAAACGTTGAGGTAATATCCAAAAGCTGTTCAGCGCCTTGTAGTACGTCTAATTGGAAGCGGTCAACTCGTAATCTTGTATAACCTTCGGGTGACATTTGTCGGCCAATTCTCATGCGCCTGATGGCTTCACCTGCATTTGTTGATACCTGGTCATTCACCCTGTAAAATATAGGCGCATTGTAAGAGCCGTAATAATTAACACCATCAAAATAAGCGTGAGTTTGGGCGGGGTGCCTATCGCCATTTAAAATCTCCTCTTCATGCCACTTTGGAGATTCTTGTGTACTCATAGAGACATTGAGTACAAAGGTATGGTTCGCCAAAGTAAAATTTAGCCTGTAAAAGATTAGGCCGTTCTCTTTAATTAATATCCCTCTGGCATCTTCGACACCGCTTGCGGGATCTGCTGCATATTGGGCAAGCTGATAATCCAAAGCACGGTTACTGACGGGGATAGATTCGGTTCCTCGAACTTCCATCACCCCTGCAAGACCATCTTTATCTTGAGCCAAGAAGAACATGCGGTCAAAACCTACGGCCACACTGCCTATTGCTGGCGTTCCCACTTCCATAAGTAACGAATTGTTGCGTCTAAAAGGTAAATTCGTGCCAACACCTGCGTTTTCCCAAACTTCCGTATAATTTTGAGAGAAGAAGAATATTCGCCTGTGAAGTGTTCTACAGGCAACAATTGTGCCAGGGTGTGAGGTAATCTGACCAAGTTGAACCTGACCAAAGACACTAATTGTATTGGTTGGAGCGCCATTGGTTGTAAGGTCAATAAATACGTTGGCAATCGCATTGGCGTATGTTGTGGCAAGCCTGATTGTTCCAGGGTTTTGTCCAGGCAAGCCAACCCGTATCACATAATAAGTTTGTGGTGGGCCAACCGCCAAAGGTGCTGGCAATGTTCCGGTAGTTGTAAAGGTAACGGGAACGCCAGTAGCAAAGTTCGCATTACTAATACTCAAAGTGAGTAAGTCAGTCGTTGAATCGGCTGTGAATGTTGCTTGCGCGCCACTCCAAACCATCCCTTGATTGTAAGAACTCAATTGGAACTCGTTTGTTCCGCCATGAGCGACCACGAAGAAGCCATCTAAATAACATACATCAACGGGTGCCGCTGGAAATCCGGTATCAGTAATTGGTTCAAACGTACTGGCGTTGGTGTCCCAAATATAACCCGCTTGACCATCAACAAAAATTACTTGAAAGGTGTTTGCATCAATTCCCACATAACCAGCACTTGTTCCGATAGTCCCGATAAGAGTATTAATAAGATTGCCTGTGGTGCCTGTAGTTCGATATACAGAAGTTCCATATACTTGGTAAATGGCACCGTTAAATACAAAAGTTTGTCGAGCGCCTCCAGTTTCAGCGCCAAAAGGTAGCATCGTATCAACCAAACCCGCTGTTGGAAGCATTGACTTAGGTCTTTTGCCTTGTGGGTCAAGATACTCAAACATGTTAACAGTGCGTTCCGCATTAATCGTACTCACACGTTGATTGTCGTAACTGCCTACTATGTCATAATCTTTTGCATCATTATTAGCCATAATTAGTACGCCAATATATTTTGCCAGTAGAACGGTTCGGGTCTATCAAGAATTGCTGATGGCCTGATGGTCAAATCCGTTTCATTGGCATTTTTAATGATGTTCATATATTCCTGGTAGGTGTCCTCATTTTGCTGAGGCCAGTTACCCGATGGGTAATATGCTAGGAATCTTCGGCTTAAGGTGAATTTTAATAATCCATAGTAAAAGGGTGGCATTTGCCCTAAATTCCCATTTGCAACCACGCTATTCATCATGCTTTTAACCTGCAATTCGCATGGGTAGGGTTGGTCTGGTGATGGGTAAAGCGTAATGAAGCTTTCGTTTGCCTGTTTGTCTAAGAAAATAAATCCTGGACGGGTATTAAGCGGGGTTAAACGGGTAACTCCGTAATATTGGGCTTTGTTAATAATTTGCAAAGGGTAGATAATGCCCTGACCAGCACTTGGCACCGTATAATTGGCCATGCTTAAGTCTACAATTCGATTGGTAATAACGTCTGCTGGCACCATATCTGAAAGCGAATAGGTACGCTGCGCTACGACCATGTCAAAGGTAACAGTGGTTAGGTAGGGTATATAGATACTGTCAGAATCGTACATTGCCAGAATTTCATTAATCAATTCCAACCCTGTAGACAGCATAAACGAGTCAGGAGTTTCGTTCGTACCCAGTTCACCAAGTAGGTAAAGAGAGCTTGTAATTAACTCATTGACCGTCTTTACGACTTGGGACATGGCGACCTCCTCATGATGAAAAAAGCGAGTAAAATCGACACATCACAAGGACATGTCGATTGCATCAACTTATTTCAATGGGAATGCGTCATCTAAGCCCTTGCACAATTTACGGCCAGCAGCTTGCGCTTTCTCGCCATCGTTGCTCATAAAGGCATTAAATTCGAGCATTTCTTTAGGTGCGCCTGGACGATTACCCATACGAGTTTTCATTTTGGCTTGCTCTTTTCTAACAAAGGCATTGTTAGACTGAACCATGCTGTTGTCTTTCATTTGGATTTCTCCTTTAGTTTGTCCTTGGCAGCTTCAGCTTTCGCTTTGTCGGCCTTTTCCTTTTTAATGTCAGTCTCTACCTTGATTCGGTAATCCTTTGCCTCGGTAGGACTGTCAAACCAAACGCCTGTTGCTCTCAGGCGTTCTGCCTCATCCTCTTCAACCACTCGCATGGCATCAATCGGGTGATAAACACATGTCAGCATCAGGCGATCTCCTTAAGACAGTACTTTAACTGCATACTGTGGGTGCCATTTAAAGCCGCAAAGTAAGTCGATACGCATATAGTTTTGGTAGCCTAAGATGTCACCAGTTTGCGTTACCGCAAGTGATAAACCAGTCTCAGGGTCAACCGCTACAGACGCATAAGGAACTTGCAACTTATAAAGGGGCGGACAAACGATATCCAAACCACGGCTTGGGTAAGCCACGTTACAGTTGTAAGAGCCGACCATAGTAACGGGTGCGTTATTAGGGATAGGGTTACTTACGTTTCTGTTCGGGTTCAAAGTATCAGAAATGATGATAGGAGCAACTTGTACAGACAAGTTACCAGCACCATCAGACGCAGCATTGGCAGTAACTACAAACTGCATGTCTTGACCAGTAGAAGCACGTCCTACAGGGTTAACAGACTGTACGCCCTCGATAGAAATCACATCCCCTACTACGAAGTAATCAGCAGTTGATATGGTTGCACCATCCATAAGGATAGTATTACCAGAAGCAACAGCACCATTTACCAATAGTGGGTCAGAAGAAAACAGACGTGGGCCAGCACCTGCAATGTGATGCTTAATATTCTGAGATTGGAAAATGTCAAAATACGACAAGTGACCAATTGCAGAAGAGCGAACGATGTCTTCGTTAAATACAGGAGTGAAGTTATTTAACAGCGCACCTTTTAAGCTAGAACCATCTCGTACAGTCATCGCCATGTAAGCATCAGACGCAATATTTACGCCTTGCTCAAGCAATTTAGCACCAGCAGTATCTACAGTGGTGAACGAGTTAATAGCCACACCAGCAGTACCAGTGAAGAAGTTAAGCTCTTGTTCAGCAGCTTGCGCAATGTCTTTTTCCATCTGGGTAATTACTTCCTGGATTGCAGGAGCAATAAACAGACGTGAAAAGTCCTCAATACGCAAAGACAAGTCTTGGATTGTGTAGGCAATCAGCGCGTGGTATTGATGCGCGATAACAATTGTCTCAACAGTTTCTATGATTGACTGTGGAGTTGCGACACTTCCATCACCAACGATGAAATGGTTTTGTCTACGAACTTGTAATGTATCGCCAATCTTATAACCAGAAGACACGAAGTCATCTTGGTAAATACGAGAAGCCGTCATTACAAACGGTGCATTGTTGGCAAACATTGCCAACGCAGTGTTACTGACAAGGTCAGTAGTAATAAATTGGTTAGCCATCCTGGGTCTCCATTTAATCCTTTAAATGGGTACACAGACTGACAAGGGTCTCATTGAGTTTTAATCCTTAAAACCCTACATCACTTCCATGTACCAGCCTTCATCCGCGCCCTGATAACAGAGGGCGGAGTCTTATCCGTAACGGCTTGGGAAGCGCCTGGATTTGCTCTAATAGAACCCAATGGTGCAGCACGCGCTCCGGCTTGCTTTGTTCCATTGTTTCCCATTAAAGAAAACGACAACTTGTTCACTTCCCTTGCCTGGTCTAGGGGATGGAGTTTAGAGATTCTTTGTAACTCAGAACGATTTTTGCCTAAGCGATACGCAACCTCTGCTGGGTTCTCAACGAGTAACAGCGCGTCCCGCACTGCGTCAGTAAAAGGAGCATCGCCCTCTCTTACGACATCGTCAAAATCCTCGTACTTGTCAGAGGCACGGTCAAACTCATCGTTCAAGCGTTGATACTGCTTTTGAACATGAGCATGACTTTGTGCCTCTTTAGCTTGTCTCTCTTCGTGTTCCCTCATTCCAAGAGCCATGCGTACTGCACGCGATATACGTTCCTCTTCATTCGCACCAGGAGCCGGAGGCTGTCCAGGCGAATCATAGGCGGTTTGTTGATGGTGAGGATTAGCAGAGTCGCTCATCACTGATTGCATATGCGTTAAACGCTCATGCAAACTGCGAATTTCCCTAGCGTGTTTCTTCGCTTGCATTCCCAAACGCTTCTTTACGCTAATGGGGTCGTCCTCTTGTGCAAGTCCCTGGTCGTCCTGAACACCCTGTTCTTCGGCATCACCTGGGCCTACCCCGCCATTCTCAACATCTTCATTATCGCCACTTAACGCTTCGGCTTGTTCGTTTTGGTCTTCGTCCATGATTTCTCTATCTCCATATCGACACGTCTTGTGCCCTAGACCATACGGTTGGCCTGAGACCCAGAGGGAATCCTTCCCTCGATACTTAATAGTATAGTCCCTATTTAAAAGCCGTTGTACGCCATATATGGGGGTTAAGAAAATAGTTGGTGGTTTATCAGGGGTTATCAGAGAAAATTGCATAGCGGGCTGATTTGACCCGCTACGTAAGTGTTTTTATCTTTCTTTGGTTGGTGCTTTGTGAATGCTTGACAAAACTTGAGCCAATTTAGCACTAAAGTCTTGGTCTGCTTTGTCATAGTCCAATTCAACCTTTCGATTCTCAAGTCCTAGCTTTTGGCGTTCAAGGTGTCGCTTGTCGGACATCTCTTGGGACTTCATTATCATTTCAGCCTGTTCGAGCAAGTGTTTCTCTTTCCGAATCTTCAACTCTTCGGCACGTTCCATGAGTTGTTGTTCTTCAAGGTGCATTTTTTGCTCATTCATCATCATTTGTTGCTGCTGCTGTTTCATTTGCTGCTGCATCATTTGTTCTTGAGGGCTTGGCGGTTGAGGTGGTAATTGCTTCCCTTCCTCTTCGGCAATAATTTGTGGGGGAACGAGAGACTTAAAGCGAGAAGCGATTTGCGGCATGAACTGAACATCCAGGTTCTTAGCCCATAAATCTGCAATAAGCGGGAAAGTTTGCGGATTAGCTTGTATCGTCTGCTGGAAAAACTCAAGTGCAATGTCTTTTTGAACCGCAAAGCTCGGCCCTGTATCGATTTCAACATCATAATCACCTGTATCAAGTACATTATCTCGTATTGGCTCACCATTTTCTGACTGCCCCGTGACTTTGTTTAATGTAATGGGTTCGCTACGCCCATCAGCTTTAGAAACAATCATGTGTCGCTCATGTTCCCCTGCAATTACAGGTAAAAGGTCATTTACAACCCTTCCGCCCTGCTCGACCGCTTGGTTTAAGTTATCAAACCATACATAAGCCGACATTGACCCTTCCATTTTGCGTTCACGCCTCGCTTTACCCGACATGTCATGACCTTGGAGCGCCTCATTTTCAGAGAACCCAAGGATTTCGCGCATGTCTTGCGAACCACGTTGGAATTGTTGCAAAAGGGTAGGGGATAGTTCCCATGCTGGCATTTTTTGCGGCAATGCCCCTGTCTTGGGGTCGGGTTTTGCTGTAAGAATACCCGCCTGTAATTCAGGGTTACGCCACACTTGCTCATTCCCGACAATGTTGTCAGGTGTACCAAGCCATTGTTCACGTCTACGGTTTTTAATCTCTGCTGCAATCTCAGAACCCACATAGTTAATGAATTTCTGAGCGTCTTTTGCTTCATGAATAAACGAACGGGTGTATTGTTTACCATTAATGTAATTGGAATCACCATCAACAAACACGATAGGCAGGTACTTTGATGGCCAGTCGGTGAACTCGATAATTTGATTCTGGGTTAATATGTACTGGCGAATTATATAGTCTTTAGAATTTCGCTCACCAACAATGGTTGGGATGTCGCGCAATATAATATCCCCAACGACTTGTGAGGATTTGGCTATTTCCTCCTTAATCTTGTACTCTTTTTGTCTCTCGTCCCATTCTTCTTGGGTGACTGACTCGCCATTGGACAAAAGCAGTAGCTTAATAGGGAACCATTCTTTACGGGTATACTTGCAAACCACTATGGTATCGCGGGTTTCCCATTGGAAATCAAGCAGTGACCTTGGGTCTGAGTAGCTAACGGGGTTCATTACATGCGGATAGGTCGCATAAAATTCTTCTTTGGTGTACAGGTATTGACGGGAACAAAAGTTACCGTCCCCTTTATGCGGCATCATTGCCGTAGGGTCAAACGATGTTCGGCTGGCATCAGGAATTAATTCATAGCGTATGGTTTGGTTAAATGATAGTGGGTTTTCGTAGTCTAAGCATATCTCGAACGCCCCGTAACCCATCATCAATGCTGACCTAAACGCTGTCTGATAGACTAAATCATTCTGACTTTTGTACGATATGGTTCTAACTAGGTCAGCACGTAAGTCTATTTGCTTTTGATTGGCTTTGCCGTTTAATGAACGCACCATTAAGTCAGGTTTATTTTTGCGCTGTTCCCCTGCTATTTTCTTGGTGACATCGTAAAGCTTATTGAATGTCATCGCAGGTTTAAACAAGCGTGAGAACTCAGACCTTTCTACTGCCGACCATTGGTCACGCAATAAGAAGTTCATGTCATCACGTCCACGCACTACGTTCTCGTCAAAGTACCCATCCCAAAGGACTAAGTCTTCTCGTGCTCTTTTTAATACTTCTGCCTCATCGATTCCAGCGTCTTCTAGTCTGTCTTGTAGACGCTCGTTGATTTCCTCAACATCTTCAATGGGCATTTGTTCAGCAATAATTTCCATGCCAATTCCCCGTCCGTTGGGTTAAATACCTTGTCCATAAGAAGCGACTTTAACAATTCCGTGTCAAAGTCGCCTTTTAACGCCCTAAACTAAGGGTGTTTTAAGCTGCTTCTGCGCAATCTGCTTCAACTGCTTCTTTTGGCAACTCGAACTCTTTCCAGTCATCAGCAAGCAAGTCTTCTAGTGAGAAGATAAAATTACCTGCATTAGTGGAAGGTACGATAACTACTTTCCAAACGTGAGTCATGCCAGGCATTAAGGATAAATACCCTTCGCTAACTTCCCATGCTGCACGGTGCATTTGTTTGCCTAATTGTAAATTTGCTAACGCTTCTTGCAATAACATCTGTAAATCTCCTTTTTATTGTTATGGTAGAACGGTTAATTGGCATGAGCCATTTGTAAATACGGGTTTGTATATCTGATGTCCATCAGAGGCAACCGTCATTACAAAGTCGGTAGCTAATAAACTCATACTTTGAGTTTTTAGAAAGTTATCTAGGTAGCCAGCAGCGGAAACCTCGGCCAGTGTATTTTGAGGGCAATACAATCGGCCAATACGTGGCACTATGTTGTTTGCTTCACCTGCAAAATTGAGGATTAAATTGATTTGCGATTGAATAGACATTTTGTTGCTCCCTTAGTTTTTACCGACCAGTTTTAGAATTTTACCGCCATATCTTCTTGTCATAGCAGCAACCACCATATTAAATTGTTTCTCGCACTCGGTACACCTATCTCTATTGTTTAGGTTCGTTACAAATCGACCGCAATACTTGCATCTAACATTACTCATCTTACATTCCACTTACTTGTTATAATTCTTTGACCACTATAACCCATCCTTTCGGCCAAGTTCCTTTGCTTCTCTTTTATCAACTGCTCTTCACGTATTTGCAATCGCACTCGATACTCTTCTAGTTCTCGTATTGTCTCTTGTCGTTTGGCTTCACGTATTGCGCTCTCTTTTTCTATTTCTCTTATTCGTTTTTCCTCTAATGCCTTTTGTCTTATGCGTTCATTAGTTTTTTCCAACTCTTTAACCTCATAAAGTGAACGTTGCTCACGGGTTACATAAACTCTTAAGTCATCAGCCTTTTGGTGTTGCTGCTCACGAAGAACGCAATATTCATAGCTTGGTTCTTTCCCAGGTTCAATCCAATCTGATAGGCATGTATTGCCGTTCAGGGTAGTTAGCTTGTCAATGTTAAGCTTCCCTGTCTCTAAATCTTTATACCGATAATCGAATAAGTACTCATGGTGCGAGTGGTTCATTCTTCATTAATCTCTTGAGCATGAACAATCAGGTCAAAAGAAACCATGTATTCGCCTGTGAGACCGGACTTTGATAATTGCATAGCAGCCCTATCGATTAATTCCTGTAAGCACGGGGTCACAATAGCCTCTTTCATTGCAAAGAATGCCTTAGTTCCCTGCTCTTCACCGCTTGGCGAAATCCTTGTAATCACATTGCACTTATCAATTAATTTGGCGTGACCTTTAAATCTCATTAAAAAATCCTCATTACTGGATTGTACATATTTTCGTACTTGTTGCTTTCTACCTTGTCGTTAGTAATTCTATCGCTTGCCAACTCAAGGCACCCATAACCTAGACCATCCATTGCATGTGAGTACACATTCTTGTTTGGCTTGTCTTTGTAACGTTCCTCGCCACCAACTGCCACGCGAGCATAAACATATCCTTTAACAAAGCCTTTAAATAAAGTAGGGCATTGTTTCTTATCAAGCACAAAGCCTGGCTTGCCATCAACCATACGGTTTAGGAAGTATCGAACTGAACCTAACCGTGGGTCAATATCATTTGTTCGTGCTGAATGTGTGGGAATGCCCAGGGTATTTAGCTCGCCAATACAGGACATTTCCTCGACTATTTCGTTTCGTGCATTACCTGCGGGGTCGGCAATAGACATACCTATTTTACAATAAGGAAAATCTTTAGCTATTTGAGGAATGACAATGGCTTCGGCAAAGCTTCTAATGCCCATTCCATCAGCAATATATTCTTTAAGGACTAATAACTGGCCTCTTGCTGATAGTTGCATGACCACGCAAGCAGGTGTTAAACCAAAGTCCCAGCCTAGTATTAACTGTTCCCCTTGAATAGCAGCCAAATTTTCAACAGCGTGAAAATCGGGATTGAACTCAGGATAAACTCGCTTGCCAAATCCAACAGCGCCATACTCGCCAAGACAAAATACTTTAATAAACTCTTGGCTCTGACCGTGGGCGAGCTTTTCATAGTAATCATTAGGCAGATGGTCAAAGTTATCACATCCAGGATTTCGCACCCAATTGTCATCTTCATCCTTAATTAAACCTGGCGGTTGCTTAAAGAGCACATGACCTGGGTAGGTGTTCTCTTCAAAGTCCTTGAATATCCAGTGGTCATCTTCGGGTGGGTTAGTGTCTGCAATGATGCCAGACCAGTACGGCTCATGACAAAATGCCTTTGATGGGTAGCGATTCACCCGTCCTTTCATGTGGGCAAGTGCTGCTTTTGGAACTTCTGATAACTCGTTAATGTAGCAGCCTGTTAACTCAAGGGATTTAATCTTGCGTACATCTTCGGGTCTATCTAATGCGATAAACAATAGCTCAAGCTCTACAATGCCAAATCCATCATTAAAGCTGTGTTCGTAGGTCATTATAGGTTTTTGACGTTTGCGCACATCGCCTAAATCTTCAAACCAACTAAGCCATGTTGCTAGGGTTGTTGTGGCAAGCTCGCCAGAAGTATTTCGCACAATTCCCCACCTGCTTCGTCTTCTACCGTTATGCCAACGTGGAACTGCGCAAGCTCGTCTAACAATTTCTGCTGCTGCCCATGTACTCTTTCCGCTACCATAAGGCCCCATAATGACACGCACAAAGCTATCATCGATATGAGCAATATCACCAGTCGCAGTTGGAATATAGATTTTATCCTGTTCCTTAGCATGTATCGTCATCCTTGTGTCGTTAATAGTAATCTGCTTCTCTATGCCCTTTCTGCGAGACTCTTCGATTGCTGCAATGCGTTTGGCTATCCCTGATGCGCTTAAACTCATTTCTCTAAAATCCTTTTAGGCGGTGTCGTTTTAAAAGGGGAACGGGTATAGGTATCGCGTAAATGCTCTTGAGTGGTGAAGCGAACACCGCACTTGATGCACTCGCGTCTTCGGTAAACTTGATTGGTTCTCTCGTCCTTGTTGGTATCAACCACGCGAGATTCACCATAGCCACAACTCCGACATTGCACTATTTTCTCACCCCTCGTAAAGTCCTACTCATCGTAGCCTTTAGTGATGGAGTATGACGTTGCTTTGGTTTTCGTGTTTGATGTTCAAAGTCATTCTTTTGGGTATAAGACTCATAAGATGGTGCCGTTTCCGCTACCTTCTTCTTTTTGACCTTCTCTACCCAACTGTTCCTGATTACGGCCATGTCCTATGTCCTTATTCTTACGCTCCATCCTGCGAGCATTACGTGCCGATATAAACGGGCTGCGCACTTTATAACTACCGCAACCCATCTTGAACCCGTTAGTTCCCGACCCGTTCATTTCTTCATCTTACCTAGTGTTTCAGCTAACCTTGCCCGCTGTCCTAGCTTGCCTGGTGCCTTAGCTGCTTTGTCTAATGTCTTCTTGGGTATCTTCTTATCCTTGGGAATGCCTAGCTCTTTGTGTAATGCGCCAGGCTTCTTGATGGCCTTAGCAATGAAGTCTTTAGCCATTGTCCTTTTCTCCTATAACACCATCACCGTTCAAATCAGTCTTAAGCTTTTCTTCTGCCCACTCTAAGGCTTCGTTAGCTAGCTTCTTCATTAGGTTTAATAGGAATGATGCGATTTCAGGCTCAAGAGATTTAAGCTCGCGCTCTAGTACTGGCTGTAACATAGATGAAAATAGGCTCATGGCGTTATATCCTTATAACGATTCAATCATGTGGTCGATTTCAATGATTGCACCCTGACAGTTTGCAATCTCCTTTTTGATGACCTTTAGGCGCTCCTTCAACAAGTCCAGGTCAACTGTGCTTGTCGTTAGGGCATTAGCTAAAGATTCCCTTCTTTTCTGCAATACATCCAATGTAATCATGAAACAGTCCTTGTTAATGGTGGGGCATCATGCCCCGTACTTTGCTTGTCTCTTAGCGGCCAACATATCCGCCACCTTCTTTGCTGCCTGATAGTATGGGCTGTCCTCAAACAAAACCACGCTACCTTGTTCAAAGTAGTCTGTCATTGAGTCGGTTTCATTTCTGTAACCTTCTCGGAATATCTTACCGAGTGTCCGGCACCAGTCCTTTGCGTAGAGTGTTACGCAGTTGCGGCCATCAGTCCGGCAATTAAGGTGATAACTCACCCTTGCTTTTAACTCGCCAGTTGTCACGTAGTACTGTCTGAACTTAATCATTAGTAGTACCTCACAATTGCGTAAAGACCTACTACACCCAGCGAACAACCTACAGTTAACAACAACATCAACACATTCAACATTTAACACCTCACGTTTACATCATTTAACAACATGAGAGTATTATTACTGATATCTTAATATCAGTCAACATTAATATCTAAATATTAATAACCTTTTTTCTTACCATAGTTTGCTTTGCTTTGAGCGGGTAGATTGCGAGAAGCTCCGGCCTCTTTGAATGTGCGAACCTCTTGCTTTTGTTCACGGTCAAGGTACACGTTGTTGCGAGTAGATAGATAACCGTCTGGTTTAGTAGATACGTATTTAGCGCCCATTATTTTTCCCCTTTAGGTTTTGGTATGTTCATTTTCTTTTTGACTGGCTCGTGCAAATGCTTCTCATGCTTGCCGTAGATGTCTTTCTCTGGTGTCTTGCTTGGCTTCTTATTCACTCTTGCCCTCTCCGGTTTCAAGTCTTGCTAGTCGCTCGTTAAGCTCATTAACTTGTGCATTAGCTCCGAAGTGCTTAGGCCATCTACGCTCTAAAAGCCACGCATCGGCTTGCCATCTCTCAGGTTTAGCGGCAATCATATCGGTATGTTCCATGACCTTTTGCATCTCTGCCCTCTTTATAGACTGCAAAAAGGTGGCATGTGCTGAGTCAATATTGGCGTCTAAATCCCTGATTCCTTCCTCTAGCCAATAGAACAAAGTCCGCTCGGATATACCGTTGGCTTCGGCTGCAAGTTGATAGGGTGCACGCCTTGAAATGGCTGCTATAATATCGGCACACCGTTCAGGTGTGAATTTGCTGGGACGTCCAATTGTCTCAGGCTCTGGCTTTACAGAGTTTTTGCCCATGTCACTAATCCTTTAGTGTGTTAGGTGTAGATACCAAGATATCTTACTTCTTTTTGTCCTTCAATACGAGCATGACAATAAACATTACACAGGCTTCAAAGCCATCAGCAGATGCCAATAGACCGTGAAGCTCATTAGCATCGATGTTGCCATCACTTAAGGCTTTAACAAGGTTTGTTATGAACGTAATAGAACACAAAACAGTAGGAACAGAAAGTACCATGTGTGGTTTTTTCTTAAAATAACTCTTCACCTTGCGCATACACACCTCAAACTAGGGGACTAATTCAAAATGCACTGTGTCATTAAATGTTTGGTCATTTATATCTTTATCACCGTCCCAGTCTCCACCGTATCGCACATCGTGAGACATTTTACCGTCATTCTTAAGCATTTGTGCCACACCTAGCACATATCCACCAAACCAGTACATGCGCTTAGTGTTATTCCACTCAATAGGATAGGGAGCCACATCAACAGCCATTGAAGGGCTTTTGTTATGTTTACCATTAGGCCATTTAAGTTTGGAATTGCCAGCAGCGAACGCTTTATTTTGGTCAGCTTCATTTCTAAATCCTTCTAGTACAGTGCAATCAAAATATTTGATGACCTCACGAAACAAAGTTTGTAGGTCGGGGTGACAGGTGAATAGTTTTTGTTGTGAAGCCGTGCTGAATTTTGGCATGTCGTAATCCTTTACGAATCTTTTATTTTAAATATAGCACAGGATTAAAAACTAGCTCGAACATTTTGCAACGTCCGAGCGAGTCCAACAACAAGGAGGCAATCATGAATAACGGAAGTTAATAATAAATGAAATCAGGAGAGGAGATAACGCTCGATGATTTCCTTACCATCAATCCAACCATAGCAGAATTGGCCATCAAATCCAACGGTTTTCATCCGCTCAATCCATATTATTTGCTGCGTCCAAGACTCCGCCTTTCTAGCTGATGGCGGGTACTTCATTGCACGCTTAACCTCTAACCAAAGACCTGAGTATTTACCACTCTGGCTAGGGTATGGAATGAACAAGTCACTTACCCCTGGGCGTAACCCTTGCAGCTTTAAATTCCACGTTTGCGCCTCTGTTCGTTTCCCCTCATTGTTATTCTTGCAAAAGAAATCTTTAAGTTGTGGATGAAGACTCAACCACTTTACGAGCCACCTTTGTTCCTGGTTCTCGGTGGGTATTGATATGCGTTTGGTCATCCTTAACCTCGTCATTCCCATATAAAACTTTCATAAGCGCCAAGACTTCCTGTCTGTCGCGTAGATTAATTGGTTTTGCTTTGCTCTTTTTTTTCATCAGCTCGTTTTCTCATATAGATTTCTTGGGCTTCGGACAGGGGCATACTCTTGGGTAAAAATCCTTTCACCATCGTAAGCCATGCCACAAACTTTTCCGCTTCGGTTCCTTTCAATACCTGGGTCATTTCCTTTGCCTCTCTGGGTAGTATTTAAGTTGCTCGACCATTTCTTCATAGCATTTAATGGCCTCCTCTATTTTCTCCTCTGGATGGGCTTCTAACACTTCCCTACAATGTTGCCGTAAGAACTCAATGTCATCACCTCCATGTCCATCAGAAACCTTTCTTATCAGACCACATAAATAATTCTTTCGGGCTATCCATAGTCCACGATTCATTAGTCATGCGCCCAATTCTTATACATTTTTACAGGTTTACCCGCATTAATTCGTTGCGGTTCCTCTTTTTTGTCCCTCTGGTTTTCAGGTACATAACCCTCTTTCAATAACCAAGCCTTTTGGTCTCTCATGTTCAGGAACTTATTGCGTGCCAGTAAGTAGATTGGTGGCAATATCATCGTGTCTGTTTCAGGTATGCCCATTAAATATTCTTTGTACTCATCAAATACGGCCTGGTCAAAATCTTTATGACCCTCTTTTATTTTGGTCTCGTCAAAATGTTTATAGGTCTGTCCGCCACCTGCAATCTTCTTGTCTCTAAGTATTTCCTGGCACTTGGCCATACATTCCTTAAAGGACTTCGATTCAGACGTAGTGGGGATTTTAGAAGGTGATGGAAGCTCTTTTGGTTTTGCGTTAAAGGACTCTAGTTGCGCCCATGACCTCTCAGGTTCAACATAAAAGTTAGAGCGTGACTCGCTGTAATGCTCCTTAACCTTGCGCTCAATCTCATCACTTTTGCCATTGGTTAGAGTCCATGAGCCTATTTTGTCATAGACCATCTTTACCAGTGGATGGCTAAAGTCACGGGCTACCATCAAGCGGATTACTTCTTGCGGGCTTGGAACGCCTGACTCTTTCATACACAGGTCTACGAGTTGCCCGAGTGTTGGCGGGAACTCTTTAAATTCTGTGAGCGTCTTGTTTACGGCTGCGCGTACCTGTTCAATGGAGAACTTGCTTAACTCAATCAGCCAATCTTCCATGATGAATTCCCAATCTTCATCACAGGTTGCCCGACTCGTCCACAAATTACCGTATCTACCCCTAAAGCGTGCAAATAATCTCGCTATTAACGATTCATCAACGCAATGGGTCAACTGTGTTACCTGTGCTGTGGTCATATACATTGCCCTTATTCAAATGCTTATTGATTACCCGTGATAACGCATCACCGCCCTTGCTCTTGCTGCTTGTGTACTTGGGTTGGGTGGTTATGGTGTCGTTCCAGCGTTCGTTTTGTAGGTAAGTAGATGGGTGGGGTATATATTGCTCATCAGCCCAAGCACTGTCATTGACTTGGCGATTGCTTACGTCATTGCAGATAAGGACAGCTATTTTATTTAGCTTCTTCTTGTCCCATATCTTCTTGGCTCGAATCTTATTTTTCTTTACGGGGTATATATTCCAAAATTCATTAAAAGCACATGGTTCGCTTTCGTGTGTGACGTCAGTCGCACTATTATTAAGAGATGTTTCTTTTATAGATTCTTTCTTTTCTACACTCTTTCTTTTATAGGTGCTGTTTCCCGTAGCACGGTTTTCCGTGTCACGGTTTTCATTCAACGGTGCACAATTTTCCGTGGACTCCTTATAAACAAAGGCTGTTCCGTCATTTACCTGCAAGTCAAAGTGTGCAAACCTGCCTTTTGAGTCCCTTATCTGCACAATCTTAATTAGTGCATATTCTTCTAGGATTTTTAGTAAGTTATTGAGTTTATTTATTCCAAGTTGCGTATGTTTTCGTAGGTGGTTTTTGTGGAATTCCCATCCACCAGGGAGACTGTGAAGGAAACAATACAACCCTAGCGCTTCCATATTGTGTAAATTTTGAAGTACCTTATTCGGAAACGTTGTAAAATTTCCCTCGTTCTTACTTACCCTATACTTTTGTACGCTCATGGTTAATTCCCTTTAACTAGAAAGCCGATGTCATAAAGACGGTCGAATATTGCCTTAACCTCTGATGCTGTAATGCCCATAGGCTCGCAAAATCCCCTTATATCACTGTCCGCAATAGATATGTTGCGGTAAGCATTCCTTGCTAAGAATGAGTATAGGGCAATTTGGTTTGGGGTAGTTAGCTGGTGGTAGTATTTGTCTTCTAGGATAAAGCATGGAGCGTATTCTTTTGAAAAACGGTTGTCATTATATTGAGTCATGACTATAATTGCCTCATGTGTATGGACGCACCTAGCCGTTAACATGCCAAACAATGGCGTCCGGTTTTATTAATAGCACGATTGATATTCTTGGCGGAGCACAATCATGCGACATTCGTTTTCAAAAGTTCCAGCAGCTTGGAACATGAAGTAACTAGCTGCTAACCCTCTTTCAAACTTCATTTGCACAATCCTAATCTAAATCACACAAACATAAAAGTCTTTTTTAATATCTTGATATTATTTTTTGTTTTTCTATTGCAATTGATTTATCGTTCGTGGTACATTTGTATCCATGATATCGAGATACATTAATACAGAGGCTAACATGACAACAAAAAGAAAAAAACAGGACGATGACAGAGCCTTTCACATGAGAATGCCTAGAGATACTTGGCTTCTTCTTAAAAAGGCAGCGCTTATCTCTGAAATAACAATGGGTGAGTATGTAACTAATTTAGTGGAGAAACAAAGAGTAAAACTAGCAAAAAAGATGGATGTTTTAGGTGATTTCGCAGATGTAGAATAAATGGTAAAAAAGTAAGTCTGAGGCCATAGGCTGGAACCTATAACCTCGGTTGTTCAAACAAAACTTTGAAAGGTGAATTATATGAACGCATTAAGTTTAGCGTACTCTAACGCGCAAAAGCAAGAATCATGGAGTGATGACCCGTTTGACATTAAGGGTTTTGTTACAGGAGTAACGAAGATTTCAGACCACGAACGTAATCTTAGAGATTATGCTCTGGAAATGGTTGCAAGCTTTGGTAAATTCAAAAGCGACCATTACGAGCTTAACCTCGACATGCTTTCAAGCCCTTACCAGCTTGAGTTCGCACGCCTTTATATAGAATCAATAGACCGTGAGATTGAATGGGCTTGCTATGGCGATGACCAAACACTCAACAGCGATTTCCTTTGCGCCATGCTTGCCATGCTCAAAGATTCTAACCCCAAAACTCGTGCCAAGTTTGCACAAGTTACGACTGTAAATATTCTTACTTACTACAAAGACACCCTAAATAACCTGCTCGATACTGCTTGTGAAGATTTCTAT
>Ga0193744_1000166_pt1 | contig 20556 bp, 19 predicted proteins | sample L1a1metaG_FD_143056 | JGI IMG/M metagenome (GOLD analysis project Ga0193744, IMG submission 143056) | Soil microbial communities from a riparian zone of the East river system, Colorado, United States - L1a1 | ecosystem: Environmental > Terrestrial > Soil > Riparian zone | place: USA: East River...
CGGGAAGGTAACGCGCGCAAAAACTCCACCGGCCTTTGAAATCGAACTCCGCTGCGAGGTGCTCGAGGATTTTCGCGGCGTAACCGAAATCGTTGGTCACCTCAAAGGTATCAGGATTGTACGGGAGCCGGGCGGAGTCCTCGAGGTAGAAGACCTCGTGTCCGAGTTTTTGGAGTCCGACGATGTAATGGATGTGCTGCCAGATTACGCCCGCGATGGGACAGGAGCCCATGAAGCCCATGACGATGAGACGCTTTCGTTTCATGGGCAGAGGAGGGAGAGGGAGGAAGGGGGAAACGTCCAACGTTCAACGTCCAACGTCCAACGTCGAACTAAGAAAAGCGGCAAAACTTCTCCGTCTGGAGTTGGACGTTGGACGTTTCTGAAAATCGAAGAACTCACGCTTCGTCGCTGAACTTCTTGATCATGACGGCAGGATTGCCGGCGACCACCACATTCGCGGGAACGCTCTTTGTCACCACGGCGCCGGCTGCGACCACCGAATTTTCCCCGATCGTCACGCCTTTCAAAATCGTTGCGTTCATCCCGATCCAGACGTTGTCCGCAATGATGACGGGCCTCGTACGCAGCTTCGGCCGGGGCGGGCGGTCTTTGAAGAACGGCGCCAGCGCCTGGGCGTCGATGAGCCTTTGCGCGGGCTCCAGCGGATGAAAATCGGAGTCGGCGATTCCGACGTTCCAGGAGATCAGACAATGTGAGCCGATCTCGATGCGTTCTTCCGCCATCACGAGTGCGCCGTTCATCAGGGTGAAATCACCCACGGTGCACGAACCCTTTTCGCCGAGGGCGAACGAGCATCCGGCATAACAGGAAACATAATCGCCTATGCGCACCGCTCCCGGCGCCGTCGCGCGGAGGTGACGAAAAATTTGCGCGGTCTCGCAATAAAACCCCTCGCCGAAGATCACATTGGGCGGAATGGGGTGGGCCCACCAATCGCCTTCCACGCGGCGCTCGGTGTTGACGTTACTCATTGGGGCGAGAAGGATAATTGCCGGCGGCGTATAAAGTCGCGTAAACGCCGTGCCTGGTCAGAAGCTCCGGGCCTGAGCCTTGTTCGGCAATCCGGCCTCTTTCCAAAACCACGATTCGGTCCACACCGTGAATGGTGGCAAGACGATGCGTGACGATGAGAGTGGTGCGGCCGTGCATGAGCTCCTGGATCGTTCCCATGATGGCAGCTTCCGTGGTGGGATCGAGCGCGGAAGTAGGTTCGTCGAGGAGCAGGATGGGCGCATTCTTGAGAAATGCTCGGGCAATCCCGATCCGTTGGCGCTGACCGACACTGAGATGACCTCCGCGTTCGCCGACCGGACTCTCGTATCCAGCAGGCAGGCGGCCGATAAATTCGTCCGCCTGCGCCCGACGGGCAGCCTCGCGAATATCCGCGTCGGTCGCATCAGGACGGCCGTAGGCGATGTTCTCGCGGATGGTGGTGGAAAAAAGAAGCGTGTCCTGGAGGACGATCGCGATCTTGTCGCGGAGCGATCTCTTGGTGATCTGTCGCAAATCCTGGCCATCCAGGGTGACTCGACCTTCATCGGGATCGTAAAAGCGCGGCACAAGGCTCAAGAGCGTGCTTTTTCCGGCGCCCGTCCCGCCGACCAAAGCGACGATTTGGTTTGGAGAAATCGACAGATCGATCCCGCGCAAAACCGGTTGGTTCGCGGCATAGCCGAAGTGGACGTTCTCAAACCGGATCGCGCCGGCGGCCTTCGTGATTTGCTGCGCGTCCGGCGCATCCACCACGTCGTCCTCGCGATCCAGAACTTCAAAACAGCGACGCGCGCCCGCGGTCGCGCCTTCCATTGCCCACGCGGTGTAGGTGAGTGATTCGAGCGGTTGGTAAAGCATGAGGAGATAGGCGCTGAACACCAGCAGCGACCCGAGAGTGAGCGTACCGGAGAGGACGTGCAGCGTGCCGAGGTAATACATCGCGGCCGTGCCCATGACCATGAGAGTGCTGATGACGAGAGCGCTGTTCACGTTCGTCAGGGTCAGCCGCAGATTGGCCTGCAGACTCTGCTGCGCCTGGAGATGGAACTGGCGGACTTCCCATTCCTCCCGGCCGAAAGCGTGGATCATCCGCACCGAGCTAAGGCCTTCCTGGGCCTGGGCGAGCAGGGCGCTTTCCTGCTCCTGGATCGAGGTGGAGTCACGGCGAATGCGATGCGCGAAAAAATAGATCGCGCCCACGATGGCGGGCACGACCGTCAGGGAAATCAGCGTGAGTTGCCCATCGATTTGGATCATCACGAAAAACGTCCCGATCAAAGTGATGATGGAACCGAAAATATTCGTGAAGCCTTTGTTGTAGATCGTCTGGATCGACTGCGAATCGTAAGCCACGCGAAAACTCGAATCGCTCGATCGGCGCGCGTCATGATATTTGAGCGAGAGCGATTGCAGGTAGGCGTAGAGGTCGGTGCGTAATTTGAGGAGGGCCTGCAAGCCGATTTTCACGAAGATGTAATTGCTGGCGAGGTTCGTTAATCCCCAAAGAATCTGAAGGCCCACCAAAACCAGGCAGAGGACGGGAATGAGATCGGGCGATGTTCCGAAATGGGCGTGCGGATTCCGCGGCAGGATGTCATCGACAATGATCTTGAAGGGCCAGGGTTTCAGGAGATTCAAAGCGATGCCGCAGAGCGACAGCAAAAGGCCGATGGCCGTCTGCCCGAGAAACGGCCGGTAGTATCGGAGGGTGCGGCGATAGATCGACATTGGAATTTAAGATTGCGGATTCTCGATTTCAGATCGAACTAACGCGCGGCCTCGTGGCGGCTCATGCTAAGACTGAAATCGAAATTCGAAAATCTGAAATTCTCTCATGCATCATCTTATTGAAGTTTGGTTCCACTGGGTGCAAACCGGCGGATACGCGGCGGTCTTTTGGCTCATGGCCCTCGAAAGCACGATCTTTCCGGTGCCGAGCGAGGTGGTGATTCCGCCGGCGGCGATCGTGGCCGCCACTCAACAAGGGTTGGGGATGTCGCTGATCGGGGTGGTGATTGCAGGGACGTTGGGTTCGTGGTTCGGTTCTGCCATCATGTATTGGGTCGCGCGCTGGCTGGGTCGCGCGGCGATGCTGCGATGGGGTAAGTATTTTTTGGTGCCGCCGGCCAAATTTGCTCGCTCAGAAGTCTTCATGCACCGATACGAGGCGGGAGGCATCTTCTTCGCCCGCTTGCTGCCAGTCATTCGTCATCTCATTTCCATTCCCGCGGGAATCATCCGCATGGGCTTTTTGAAATTCAGCGTCCTGACGCTTGTTGGCGCCGGCGTCTGGTGCAGCGTGCTCGCCTGGTTGGGAGGCCGGGTTGGAGCGAAACTGACGCCAGCACAACTCCAGGACGCAAATGCAATCATCAAGGCAACGAAATCCGAGTCGTTCCCCATCGTCGGCGCGGTCTTGCTCGTCTGCGTCCTCTATTTCCTCGCGATGAAGCTGACGGCCCCAAAGGCAGCGGTGACTGGAGAAGGCTGAGGGACCCTTTGGGTCGGTTGTCATAAGTGTTCGAAAACCGAACACGAATGTAACGGTATTGGCGGCCCAAGGCCTGAAATGGGGCAGGCGAGACCGATTCGCCCTAGGCAAAATCGTGTAACTGCCCCATGGCACCCATATTGCTCACCTTGAGGCAACCTTTATGAAACAGACCAATCAAGTTCTCAAGCCGCGTCAGAAACTCTCCTTGGGTGACCTCATCCTTGCGGTCAGCTCCTGCACGAAAAACACCAAAGAAACGGTGGCGGCAGTGGCCGATCTCCTTGGCAGCGGCCAGGTCCGCCTTGAAAGCAACGGTCGCTTCACCCGCGCCCAGGTTTGCTAACCCGGCTCTCTTAAACAGCTTTTCAAAAAGCGTCGCTTTAGCGGTCCATCCGCGAAGCGGCGCTTTTTGCGTACAAAACGCTTTCCGTTTCAGTGCGCGCTTTTATTCTCTTCACGTGATCGATCGATATTCCCGGCCGCAGATGCGCGATCTTTGGTCGGATCAGCGCAAGTTCGAGATTTGGCTCGAGATTGAAATCCTCGCCTGTGAGGCTATGGCCGAGCTTGGTCAGATCCCCGCAGAGGACGCGGCGGAAATCCGAAAGCGCGCCCGTTTTTCGATCCCGGAGATTGCGGAGATCGAGAAACGGACCAACCACGACGTCATCGCATTCCTCGAGAACGTGGCTTCCTCGGTCGGGCCAGCCGCCCGATGGATGCACCAGGGCCTGACCTCTTCCGATATCTTGGACACGACCCTCGCCGTGCAATTGACCGAAGCGTGCGAGGTCATTGCCGCGGACCTGGCCAAGGTGCGGAGCACGGTCGCGGCGCAGGCGCGCCGGTTCAAAATGACGCCGATGATCGGCCGCAGCCACGGGATCCACGCGGAGCCGATCACCTTCGGATTGAAGCTGGCTTTGATGTTCGACGAGTTCGGGCGCGCCGAGGAGCGATTGGTGCAAATGAAGGAGCGGATCCGTGTGGGTAAACTGAGTGGCGCCGTAGGCACGCACGCGCATTTGGATCCGGCGATCGAGCGCGCGGTCTGCGAGAAACTGGGATTGAAGCCTGCGCATATCTCCACGCAAATCATCCAGCGCGATCGCCACGCGGAATTTTGCACAACGCTGGCGCTCATTGCCTCGAGTATCGATCGCTGGGCGACAGAGTTCCGACATCTCCAGCGCACCGAAGTTCTCGAAGTGGAAGAATTTTTCGCCGAAGGGCAAAAAGGCAGCTCGGCTATGCCGCACAAACGGAATCCCATCACGGGGGAACGCCTCAGCGGACTGGCCCGCGTGCTCCGCGGAAATGCCGTGGCTGCCTTGGAAAATGTCGCGCTCTGGCACGAACGCGACATCAGCCATTCCAGCGCTGAGCGGATCATTCTCCCCGATTCCTGCATCTTGCTCGACTACATGCTCGGGAAGCTCGACGACCTGGTGGAGGGGTTGCAGGTCTATCCGGAGCGCATGCAGCAAAACCTCGAGCTAAGCAAAGGGCTCTACTTCAGCCAGTCGATCTTGCTGGCGCTGACTCGTGCTGGCGCCGAGCGGAAAGACGCTTATGAAGCGGTGCAAAGAGCCGCGATGCGGACCTGGAAAGGCGACCAGTCTTTCGCGAGCAATGCCAAACGCGAACCGGAAATCACGAAGCGGCTGTCCGAAACTGAAGTCGACGCTCTTTGTTCGCTCGACGTTCATCTGAGACATGTCGATGCCACCTTTCGAGCGGTGGGATTGGAATGAGTCCGATCCTTTACGTGAAACGGGGCTGCCCCCACTGCAAAGTGGCGATGGATTTCCTGGATCGGCGAAAAATTGAATACACGAAAATCGAGGTGCGTGGCGACGCCGCTCAGATGCAGAAACTCAAGGATCTTTCCGGCCAAACGAAAACGCCGACACTCGATTGGGGTGACTCTGTCCTGGCGGATTTCGGAATCGAAGAGCTGGAGCGATTTCTGAAAGACCGCGCGAGTCCCGGCAATTCGCGATCGGACGGGCGGAGTTGACCGAGGCAGGGAGCCGAATGTGCAAGGTTCGGCGGTCATAGACCGCCGCTACAGGGCCACTCCGTTGATCGCGCGCGCTGCTGATCAAGCGGCGTCCAAGATGAATTCGGCGATGCGAGCGGATGAATCGAGGTTCACCCGGACGGTCTCGAATTCCGTGCCGGCCGCGCCACGAGTTTGCGGATCAAGGGTCATGCGCACTCGGCTGCCTTCGGGTTGCAGAACCAGCTGAGCCACTTCAAAACGATCGGATAGTTCAACCGCCACGACCTTGAAAACAGCTACAAGCTGTATGGTCATTGGCGCAACACCCCCGGAGACGAGTTGAATGCAGGCGTTGTCGTTTACCAATGCCACTTCGTTGATATCAAAGCCATTGTGTGTGCGAATGGAATCGGCCGGGCGGCGTGTCGGCACGACTCTTATTGTTCGGATCCGGCCCGACGGATCGAGCTCCACCATCCCGAGCTCAAAACCTGGCCCCCAGGGACTGTCCGCTGCGAGAGCGGGTAAGAGCTGGGTGAGCGATAGCGTGGTCGCAGACGGTTTCGCGCGGATCGTGCCGATTTGAAGCCGCGACGTGAATTGGACCGAGATGACTTCCATGCCCAGGCCGAGGACGACGGCGCTGCCGTTGGAAGTGGCAACCTTTGCCGATGGCGATGGTCGAACGAGCGCTACTGGCTGTTCAAACAGGCCGGGCTCGATGGGACGGACCTCGCGTGTGACGGAGCTGTAGGAAACGGGCTCCGCTACCCCGACAGGCTTTTTGGTTTCGACGTTCCCGGGTGGAGGGACGACGGGCGCAGGCGTTGGAACAGCATGCGCTTCCTCCATTTGGATCGCAGAAGACGCGGGCTGCGCTGTGGCCGTTCGGAGAGCCACAGGAGGTTCCACGTTGGGCGCAGGGATTTTCTTCACTGGCTTCTTGCCATTACCGTGCCGCGCTGGCTTGGATTCCTCTGCGGGGAGCGGCGCAGATTCCTCGCGCGCTGGAACTGGCTGCTTCTGTTCTTGCGGACTGACTCGACGCGGCCCTTTCGCCAATGTTTCCGTGACAACGGCCACCAGCGTCTCAGACATAAACGGCTTCGCAATGGTCGCGACCACGTTGGGGTATCGCTCCGCCGTTGCCATCATTTCCGCCACGTGTCCCGACATCATTACTACGGGAATTTGCGCCGTTGCTTCCTGCCGGAGAAGCCGCTCGCAGATTTGGTCGCCACGCAGATCGGGCAGGCTGTAATCGAGCAGGACCAAATCTGGAATCATCACTTCCGCGCGGCGCGCGCCTTCCCCGCCGGTGAACGCGGTGACAATTTGCAGACTCGGGTCGGCCGTGTAGAGAACGTCCTCCACGAAGATCAAGAGCATTTCGGTATCGTCGATCACGACGATTTTCTTTCCCGTCGTTGCGGGCCCTTTTGCCTGCGTGGCTGCGGCGGGCGCGGGTGCAGAAGCAGGCCGAGCCGCGAGCAAAGGCCTCGGTGCTTTCAAGTCGCCGGCGCGGGGCGTCGTCGCGCGAAGAGCCTGGATAAAATTGTGCTGCCATGGCCCTTGAATGGTGCGGGGAGACTCCACCTCTCTCTCTGCTTCTTCGCCTCGCGCATCGCTCCAACGCATCATCTCATTCAGCGCGCCGAGGCCGAACAATTCGGACGCGATCGCGTGGCAAATTTGGCCATCGGCAAAATGCACCTCGCCCGTTCGACCTCCTTCCGCCTCAATTTTCAAGATCGCGCTAGTGCCGCTTACTGCTTCCAGGGGGATAAGATCCCTGAGGTTTAAATCTCGCAGAGTCCCGCGCGAATCGCCGGAACGCGCCTCGGTCCATGGGCCCAGAAGCGCCTGCACGGCCGCTCCGAAATCGGCCAACTCAAACGGCTTTTCGATAAACTGGATCGCATTTTTGCCGTAACGCTCCGATGCCAGCGCGGGCGAGGTCCCGGAGGCAATGGCGAGGACGCGCGCATCCGGATGCGCGGTGGACATCCGGTTCAGGAATTGGATCGCGTTGGCCTGCGGTGGATCAAAATCGATAATGAAGAGTTGGGGCTGGACTTCCGCCGCCGCGGACTCGGCCTCGCCGATAGATTCCACCACGCGCGTCAGGTGCCCGGGGGCAAATTTCTTCAAGGCAGACGTGATCGCCGCCGCCAGCGCATCGTATTCTTCGATGAGAAGAACGCTAGGCGCTGTGCCGGCAGGAGATTCGAGGGATGCAGGCACGGCGATAGCGGCTGAGAAACGCGAGGATAGAAGGAGCGTTGCTCATGTCAAAACAAAGCAAGCGCAAGTTGCGTGCCTCGCGGCGTCCCTAACGAGTGGTTTGGGCCGGTTACTCGAAACGCAACGCGTCGATCGGATCGAGCTTGGCCGCGCGGTAGGCGGGATAAAACCCGAAACCGATCCCGATGGCGGAACAAACAATCAGACCGGCCAGAGCCCAGCCAAAGGGGAAGATCAAGTCGGCCTTCAACCACAGCGCCAACAAGTCGCCCCCAACTACGCCCAAAATGATCCCGAGAATCCCGCCGGCCTCGGAAATGAAGACCGCTTCGGTCAGGAACTGGCGAAGGATGTCGCGGCTCCGCGCACCGATCGATTTACGAATGCCGATTTCCTTGGTTCGCTCGGTCACACTCACGAGCATGATATTCATGATCCCGATGCCCGCTGCTATCAGCGCGATCAAACTAATGACGAAAGCGCCGATCCGGACTACGCCGGCGATCGACTCAAAGGCGCTCTTGAGCGAGTCGTTCGAGTAAAGTTCGAAATCGTTTTCCTGTTCCGCCCGCAGCCCGCGCGCGATCCGCATGGCGCCCATTGCTTTGTCCAGCGTCGTATTATACAGCTCCTGCGAAAAAGATTGGGTGGCGATGTTTACCGTACGATTCGATTCGCCGAAATTTTCGAAAAATCGCGTGATCGGAATCACACAAATATCGTCCTGACTCTGACCGAACGCAGTGCCTTTCTCCGCCAGGCCGCCAATGATGGTAAAATTGTGACCATTCAGTCTGATCGTCCTGCCAATCGGCGACTCATGGGGGAATAAGCGTTTTTCGATCACCTTCCCGACGACGACCACACTTCGCGAAAAGGCGACGTCTTCGTCGTTGATGTTCCGGCCGTAGCTGAGCGTGTAGGAGTTGGCGATGAGAAAGCTTTTGTTGGAACCGGCCACGGTCAGGCTCGGCGTGGTTTTCATGCCGTTGTAAACGGCCTGGCCTTTGAATTCGAAACTCTTCAGGCAGATCTCGCGCGCATCTCCTTGCATTAATTCATAATATCTGAGCGCCTGCCGATAGGTGATGTTGTGACGGTTCTCATACTTTTTCTGGTTGCGGCCGCCGGCGTTGACGTTCGCGGGATATTTGGCGAACTGGAAAATGTTTGAGCCCAGAAAGCTGATGCCGCTTTCAATGGAAGTTTGCAGCGCTCCGATAGCGGTCATGACCGAGATCACGGAAAAAACGCCGATGGTGATCCCCGTCATGGTAAGAGCGGACCGGAGCTTGTTCGCCCCGAGCGAAATGAGGGCCATGGTGATGATTTCGCGGAAGCGCATTTACTCGTACCGCAGAGCGGTGACCGGATCGAGCCGCGAAGCAGACCACGCCGGGGCGAAGCCCGAGACTAATCCGGTCAGGACCGAAACGATCATGCTGGTGATGACGAGGCCGAGAGAAATTTGAATCGGAAATGAGGGCAATGCTTTGCCAATCGCCAGACACATGAAGAAGGCGAAGATGAGCCCAATCAATCCTCCCACCAGGCAGAGCGCGGTCGATTCGATCAGGAATTGCAGCAAGATCGTCCGCCGCCGTGCGCCCAGCGCTTTTCGTGTTCCAATTTCTTTCGTCCGCTCTTTTACGCTCACGAAGGTGATGTTCATGATTCCGATCGCGCCGACGAAAAGCGAAAGGCCGGTGATAAACAAGCCCGCGACGGCGATCGAGTTCTTCACCGGATCGAGCGTGCTTTTAAAAGCCTGCTGCTCGTTGATGGCGAAGTCATTCTCCTTCTCGGGTGGCAATTCGCGCACGCGCCGCATGTAACCGATCAACTCGTCTTTGGCCTCCGCGAGCTTGGTCTTGTCTCTCACCTTCACCCGAATCTCAGATTCGCTTTTGGCACTGAAATATCTTTTAAAAGCCGGAAGCGGGATGGCTACCATCGAATCCCAACTGAATAATCCTAGAAAGGTGCCCTGCCGCGTGTTTACCCCAATCACTTTGAAAGGGTGACCATTGATCAGCACGGACTTGTCGAGCGGATTTTCGGCAGGAAACAGGCCGTCGGCCACGTCGTAACCGATGACAACGACGTTCGCTCCGCCGCGTGATTCTATTTCGTTGAAGAAGCGGCCTTTCGCGCAATCCACCGTGGAGATGGCGAGGAAATCGGACGTGGTGCCGAGCATGTAAACATTGTTGACCTGGTTCTCGTGGTACTTGACGCTGCGGAACCAACTCGAGGCCGGGACCGCCACCAGCAAATTCGACCTCGGGCTCGCCCCAATCATGCGGTTGACCTGTTCCGCGTATTCCGTCTTGATCTTCTTGCGGCTTCTAAAATTCCACCAGTCGTCCTTTCGGATCCAGGGTTGTTGATCGACGTAGAGCACGTCGTCGCCCAGCACCGCCATGCTTTTGTCGAAGCCGGTGGAGATGCCGTTGATGGCGGTCCCCATGAGCGTGACCGCCACGATGCCGATGATCACACCGAGCGCGGTCAACATGGAACGGGTCTTGTTCGCGTGCATTTGCGCGGCCGCGATTTTCCAACTTTCCGTGAGCTCGTAGATGAAACGTTTCATGACTGGCCAACCCGCCTAGGTAAACGCGAGCGTTTGGATCTCCGTCGCTTCCGAAAGCGCGTCGCTTTCGATCAACCCATCGCGCAAATGGACCGTGCGCCGGGCATGATGCGCGATATCCGCCTCGTGCGTGACCAGAATGATTGTGTTGCCGGCCTGGTACAAATTTTCGAGCAAGGCCATGATTTCTTCACCGGTCTTCGAATCGAGGTTGCCGGTCGGTTCGTCCGCGAGAATGATGGAGGGGTTGTTGACCAGAGCCCGGGCAATCGCCACCCGCTGGCGTTGACCCCCGGATAACTCGTTAGGCTTGTGCAGGAGCCTTTCTCCAAGCCCGACATCCCGCAAGGTTTGCGCGGCTCGCTCCTGGCGGGTCACCGGATCGACTCCGGCATAAATCAGCGGAAGCTCCACATTGCGCAGGCTGGTGGCGCGCGGAAGGAGATTGAAAGTTTGGAAGACGAAGCCGATCTCGCGATTGCGGATCGCGGCCAGCTCGTCGTCATCCATGGCCGAGACATCTTTTCCATTGAACTCATAGCGGCCGGAGCTGGGCGTATCGAGACAGCCGAGCATGTTCATAAGGGTGGATTTGCCGCTGCCGCTTGGCCCCATGATGGCAAGATATTCGTTGCGGTGAATCTGGAGCGTGACCCCGCGCAAGGCATGGACGGTCTCCTCGCCCATGACGTAGTGCTTCGTGATGTTTTCGATGTCGATGACGATCGGGCCGCGCGGTCGCATCGTCTCTGTGTTCAGCATATTCGTCTCAAGGTCTGCCTGACGCGCTGCGAAAGATCGCGCGGGAACGCGCGGCCTACTTCGTCGTGGTTTCCTTGTCGATCGTAACCTTTGCTCCGTCCTTCAATTTCCGGCTTATGGCGCTGTAACTGCCGGAAATCACTTCGTCGCCGGCATTGACTCCCATCTTAATTTCCATGGAAGTATCGTCCGCGATTCCGGTGGTTACTTTTACCATCTGCGCCTTGTCTCCTTTTTTGAGGAATACAACTTTCGATAGTTTTTCGCGGTCAAGTTTTGCCGCCGTTTTTTCCTGACGATCGCTCGACACCTCCGCATTGCTGTCGCCCTGGTCTCGCTCGGCCACCTTTTGCTTCCGCTTCTCTATTTCTTCCGGACTCAGGTTGGTGTCGCTCGTGCGAATGGTCACGCTTTGCATGGGCACCGCGACCACGTCTTTGACCATGTTGGTTTCGATGTCGGCCGTGCAACTCAGACTCGGGCGCAGGGCCACGTCGTGATCTTCGATCCGGACCTTCACTTCAAAGTTGGTTACTTCTTCCTGCGTCCCGGCGCCCGTGGTTTTGCCCGTGTTCGCGATCAATTGGACCGTGCCCTTGAATTTGCGCTCCGTGTAGGCGTCAATCGTGACCGTCGTCTTCTGACCAACCTTCACGTTGACCACATCGTTCTCGTTGACGTCCACGCGCGCCTCCATGTGGCTCAGGTCGGCCACCCGCATCACTTCCGTGCCGGCAAATTGATTGGTGGCCACCACGCGTTCGCCCAGCTTGCTGTTCAGCATGGTGATAGTGCCATCGATGGGCGAGTAGATGGTCGTCTTAGCCAATTGATCGCGGGCTTGGCTGGAACCGGCTTGGGCGCGTTCGATTTCGTGCTGGGAGCTTTCGTAAGTGGATATCGCCACGTCGTGTGCAGTCTGCGCGACTGAAAACTCCGACTCGGAAATCATCTTCTTGGAAAACAAGTCCCGCGCTCTTTTCAGATCGAGTTCCGTTTTCGCCAGGGTGGCTTTCTGCTGCAGGTTGATCGCTTTCGCCGCGCTGATCGCCGCCTCTTGTTGTTCGAGCTGGGCCTTATACGAATCGGGCTTGATCTTCACCAGCAAATCGCCCTTTTTCACCGGCATCCCATCCACGACCGGCAGCTCGATGATTTCTCCGGCGACCTCCGGCGAAATCTTCACCTCCACTTCCGGTTGAACCTTACCCGTCGCCGAAACGGTTTGCAGGATCGTCTTTTTGACGGCTTTCTCTATCGTGACCGGGATCGGCTTCTCTCGCCTGCTGAGGATCATGGAAACGATGATCCAGAGAACGAGCAGGCCAATCGACCCGAAGATAATATATTTTCGGCGACGGGAACGCCGCTTCTTCGGCGGGGCTGGTGTAGTGGCGACCTGGTGCATTTCTTAGGGGGATATTTTCGTAGCGCCGAGAGGGATAATGGCTTTTTAGACCTTTGAAAAGCTAATCTCGTTCACTTCAAGGGAGAGTCATAGCGCAGGAACCGTGCGAGGCAATCTCTGCGGATGCTCATATATAGTAAGATGCCTTCGGGACAAGAAATAGATTCAAGTATCGCCCTTCACCCAACCGGTGGATTCGGCAATACCAGACGCTTCCTGATCTGCTCGATCGCCCAAAGCGCATGCTCTGCGATAAGTGGCTCAAAATCATGGGCGGCTTGGCGCAGCGCGGGCAGATCTTTGATGCCGCCCGTATTTCCCAAGGCCACGCATACATTTCTCAAGAATCCGCGCCGCTTTATCCGTTTGATCGGAGAGCCGCGAAAGAGGGCGCGGAACTGTGCGTCATCCAAGGCGAGGAAGTCGCGCAGGACCATCCCAACCGCCGGTCGCGCCGCGAAGGATGCCTCTCGCGAAACGGAAGCAAAGCGGTTCCACGGGCACGCATCCAGGCAATCATCGCATCCGTAAATCCGATCCCCGATCAGCGGTCGCAGCTCCAGCGGGATCGAACCCTTAAGCTCGATCGTCAAGTATGAGATGCAGCGCCGCGCATCAAGCCGGTGGGCTTCCGTGATCGCTCCGGTCGGACAAGCCGTGATGCAGCGTGTGCACGTTCCGCAGCGGGCCGGTTGGGATCGATCGGGCGGTAACTCAAGAGTAGTCAGGATTTCACCCAGGAAAAACCAGGTACCCAGCTTTGGGTGTACCAGCATCGTGCTTTTCCCGTGCCATCCAATTCCCGCTTCCGCCGCGTACTCGCGCTCAAGGATCGGACCTGTATCGACGTAACACTTTTGCCTGCCCCCGCGATCAATCAAGAAGCCATTCAGCTGCTCGAGTTTCTCGAGCATGATTCCGTGGTAGTCGTCGCCCCAGGCGTAACGAGCAATCCTGCCAGTGGCGGCCTCCTCTTGTGTCGCGTGCCTTTCCTCTTCGCCTTGCCAATAATTCATTGCGACCACAATCACCGCTTGGGCTCCCGGCAATACTTGCTGTGGATTGCACCGCTTCTCTTCGCCGCGCGCCATCCAATCCATCTCGCCCGCCGATCCCTCGCGCAGCCACGTTCGAAATTCATTCCCGTGTCGCGGCGGAGCGGCCGCCGCGATCCGACAGGAATTAAAACCCAGCGCGCGGGCCCGCTCGACGACCTGCTTCTTCAAATCGGCGAGAGTTTCCCGCGGCGGCAAATCTCGTGTTGGCAAAGTCGAAGTCACATCTTTCCGAGCTTTTGGAGGACTGCGTCTGCCAATTCGTCGTGGCCCAGCAGCGACGTGTCCAATCGGACATCCGCCGCTTCGCGGTAGAGGGGCTCCCGCACACGCAGCAATTCCATCATCGTCGCTCGTGGATTCTCAGTCTGGAGAAGGGGCCGCGTCGGGCGCCGGGAAATTCGGCGGAATAGTGTTTCCTCGTCGGCCTCGAGGCTCACGACGGTCCCAAGCTCCTGCAGCATTTTCACGTTTTCCGGCCGAAGCACGATTCCTCCACCCGTCACGATGATGGCAGGCACGCCGAGCGCCAACTGTTTGAGCGCATCTGTTTCGGCATCGCGAAATTTCTCCTCACCAAACTGGGCGAAAATTTCCGATACCGGCAGGCGAAACCGTTTCGAGATCATTTCATCGGTGTCGAAACGCGGCAGTCCGGTTTTAAACGCCAGCGCTTTTCCCGCCGAGGATTTTCCAGCTCCCATGAATCCGATGAGCACAATAGACTGGCCGCGTCCGGTCATCTGAAAACGTAGCGCAAGCGTCCGATTTGCGAAATCTTCCAGCACCAGCTCCTCGTTTTTTTTGCAGAAAAGCCCTTTACAATCCCATCTGTTATGGAGAACTGGAGCCATGGCTGAATCAGAATCTTCTTCGTCGCTCGTGGCCATTATCATGGGCAGCAAATCGGATTGGGAAACGATGCGTCACGTGGGCGAAACGCTCGACGGACTGGGCGTGCCTAACGAATCCCATGTCTTGTCCGCGCATCGAACACCGGACGCGACCGCCGATTTTGCGCGCAAAGCCGCCGACCGCGGCATCCGGGTGATCGTGGCCGGCGCGGGTGGCGCCGCGCATCTGGCTGGGGTCATCGCAGCTTATACGTGGCTACCCGTGCTCGGAGTGCCGATTCAATCGCAGGCGCTCCATGGTTTGGATTCGCTTCTCTCGATCGCGCAAATGCCGGGCGGCATTCCAGTCGGTACGCTCGCCATTGGCAGTGCCGGCGCAAAAAATGCCGCATTACTTGCCGCCAGCATTATCGGGCTCAGCGATGAAACCGTGCGGGAAAAACTTCAGGCCTTTCGAAAAAATCAGTCCGACACGGTGCTCGCCCAGCGGGTCCCATGACGCGGATTCTCCCTTCGCGCACGCCTGAGGAGCGCGCGAAGGCCGTGGCCGAAGCCGCGGAAGTACTGCGAAGTGGCAACACCGTCGCCTTGCCCACGGAGACCGTCTATGGACTTGCGGCCGATGCGCTGAACCGCGACGCCGTCGCCAGGATTTTTGAAGCGAAAGAACGGCCGAGTTTCAATCCACTCATCGTCCATTTGCCTGATCGCGATTGGCTCGAACGTGTCGCCATGATCAAGCATGAATCGAGCAGGGTGATTGAGAAACTTGTCGGGCAATTCTGGCCCGGGCCATTCACGATCGTCTTGCCGCGGCGCGAAATCGTTCCCGACATTGTCACGTCCGGGCTCGACACGGTGGCTGTTCGAATCAGCGCGCATCCGGTGTTTGCCGAAGTCATTCGCGCCTTCGGTTCGCCGTTGGCCGCGCCCAGCGCAAACCGTTTTGGCCGCGTCAGTCCGACGACCGCGCAGCACGTGCTCGATGAACTTGATGGGCGGATCCCGCTGATTGTCGATGGAGGACCCACAACGCATGGAATTGAATCAACAATCGTGGCCGTGCGAAATGGGCGAATAGAGTTGCTGCGACGGGGCCCGATCACAGCTGAGCAGGTCGAAGCATTCGGGCAAGTCGTTTGCGCGCCGGCTCCTGAACGCCCAGACGCGCCGGGACAACTTCCAACGCACTACGCTCCATCCACTCCGCTGATTCTGGTCGATGATCCCTCATCGTTCGCCGTCACTGCAGGTAAGAAATGCGGGCTTCTCGCCTGGCGTTCGATGGCGGAAGCGGAGCAATTTGCGGAAGTGAGGCAACTAAGTTCCCGCCAGGACCTGCGGGAGGCCGCGGCAAATTTATTCCGCTATCTGCGCGAGTTGGATCGATTGAATCTCGATCTCATCGTCGCAGAAAAGTTACCCGACGAAAATATCGGCGCCGCCATCAACGACAGGCTCCGCCGCGCATCAAGGAGACGGTTTGCAACCGCCGAACGACTAAACGGCGGTCGCAAACCGCCGCTCCTTGGATTGCATCCGCTCTAACTTTGGTGCGCGAGACAAGCCTGGACGAATGCCTTGAAAAGCGGGTGCGGCTTGTTCGGCTTGCTCTGAAATTCAGGATGATACTGGCAGGCTAGAAAATAAGGGTGATCGCGCAGTTCGATCAATTCCGCGAGAGCTCCGTCCGGCGACGTCCCCGAAATGGTGAATCCTTTTTCATCCATCTGCTCGCGATACTTCATGTTGAACTCGTAGCGGTGCCGGTGGCGCTCGAGCACTTCTCCGTCGCCGTAGATTTTTTCCGCGGTGGTCCCCTTGGCGATCTTCGTCGGCCACGTCCCGAGCCGCATGCTCGCGCCTTTCGTTTTCACCTCGCGCTGCTCATCGAGCAGACAAATGACGGGATCGGACGCGTTCTCGTCGAACTCGGTGCTGTTGGCGTTCTCGAGTCCGCAGACGTTTCGGGCAAACTCGATCGTTGCCACTTGCATGCCGAGACAAAGCCCGAGGTACGGCACCTTGTTCTCCCGCGCGAAACGCGCCGCGCTGATTTTCCCTTCGACTCCCCGCTCACCGAATCCGCCCGGGATCAGCACCCCGGCGACATCCTTCAAATGCCCATCCACTCCACCCTGGAGCGATTCCGCATCGATCAGTTTGAGATTAATCCCGCAATCCTGGCTCGCGGCGGCGTGCGTGAGTGATTCGTAGATGCTTTTGTAGGCGTCCTGCAAATCGATGTACTTGCCGACCACCGCGATTTTCACCTGCTTCTTCGGGCTCACGACGCGTTCGACGAATCTTCTCCAATTCGCCAGGTCCGGTGGCGGCGCATCGATGTGGAGCAATTCGCAAACGAGATCGTCGAGTCCCTCCTCGTTCAGCATCAACGGCATCTCGTAAATCGTGTGCTTCACATCGCGCGCCTCGATGACCCCGCGCAGCGAGACGTTGCAGAACATCGAGAGCTTCTGGCGTAGCTCGAGATCGAGCGCGTGTTCGGTGCGGCAGAGGAGAACCTGAGGTTGCAAGCCGATCTCGCGCAATTTCGCGATGCTCTGCTGGGTCGGTTTTGTCTTCAGCTCGCCGGCGGCCTTGATGTAGGGCACGAGCGTGACGTGCACATTCACCACATTCTGCGCGCCCACCTCGAGGATGAATTGCCGGATCGCTTCCAGGAACGGCAGTCCCTCGATGTCACCGGTCGTGCCGCCAATTTCAGTAATGACAACATCGGCTTTGCTTTCCTCGGAGACCTCGCGAATGCGATTTTTGATCTCATCGGTCACATGCGGAATCACCTGCACCGTCTTGCCCAGGTAATCGCCGCGCCGCTCCTTCAGGATCACGCTTTCGTAAACCTGGCCGCTGGTCAGATTGTTGTGGCGCGAAAGAACGCAATTGGTAAAGCGCTCGTAGTGGCCGAGATCGAGGTCGGTTTCCGCGCCATCGTTGAGGACGTAGACCTCTCCATGCTGGAACGGGTTCATCGTTCCCGGATCGACATTCAGATAGGGATCGAACTTTTGGAATACGACGCGCAGGCCGCGCAGCTCGAGCAGCGTGCCGAGCGAAGCCGCCGCCAGGCCCTTGCCTAACGAACTCACCACTCCGCCCGTAATAAAAATATATTTCATCGCTGCTTTCGTCCCCGGCGGCCAGAGGATCGCTTGCCCTGGGAGATCATCAGCCGCTCGATCGTTCGAGCGTCCTCCGGCGTGTCGACGCCGGGCGATCCGCTTTCGGTCATGACCACCTGAATTCTTACTCCATTCTCCAGCGCGCGCAATTGCTCGAGCGATTCCGCGCGCTCGAGCGGCGAAGTTTTCCAGCGGACGAAGCGAAGCAAGAGATCGCGGGTGTACCCGTAGACGCCCTGGTGGCGGAGGAACAAGGAAGGGGGCGGCACAAAACGCCCGCGCTGGTCGGCGGTTTGTAAACCGCCGCTCCTTGGTGAGGGAATCAATGCGCGAGAGAAATAGAGCGCTTCGTCTTTTAGATTCAGCACCACTTTGACTTGATGAGGCGATTCAGCCTCGCGTGGATCGGCGAACGGATGCGCCGCGGTGATCATCTCGAGTTTACGGTCTCGCTGCAATTCGCGCACTAGTCGATCGATCAATTTCGGATCGATCAACGGCTCATCGCCTTGAATATTGACGATGTGGGCGAACTGTTTCGCCTTGGCTGCGACTTCGGCGATGCGGTCCGTACCGCTGCAATGGTTCGGCGACGTCAGGGCGACTTCGGCGCCCCATGCAAAGGCGGCCTCGGCAATGCGGAAGTCGTCGGTGGCCACGATCACCTGGTCGAGCTTCTTTGCGCGCCGGCATCGTTCCCAGACGTGCTGGAGCAGCGGCTTGCCTGCAATGGGATGGAGTGGCTTGCCAGGGAAACGGGTCGAAGCCCAGCGCGCTGGAATAATGCCGACAGTCTTGCTCATGTTGACGGATGAGAACCCAGAGGTGCTCGAAAAAGCGTGTCATCCCGAGCCGCGCAGACGGCGAGGGACCTCACAACTGCTGATCGGTTTGCTTGCGCCCAAACCACGCCATTATCGGGTCCGACGTTGTAGGGTGCAAGCTGACGCGCACTCCGATTGTGAGGTCCCTCGCCGTCTGCGCGGCTCGGGATGACAGCTTCGCTCTTCATTTGTTGGCTCCGAGGATGATCCCAATAGCCTGTCGAAAATCGCGAACGATCCAATCAGCCTGGCAGTCTGTCTCGCCTCGCCCATTTCCCGCTTGAAGGAGAATCGTTTTCACACCTGCATTGCGTCCGCAGTCGACATCGCTGCCCTTGTCGCCAATAAAATAGGACCGCGCCAGATCGAGTCGGTGATCGCGTTGCGCTTCGAAAATCATTCCGGGCGCCGGCTTCCGCCGCGGTGAATTCGTGTCGGGGAGATCGGGACAATAGTAAGTGCCGTCGATTAAGTCCTCCCCCAGTTGTCGGAGAAATTCCTGTTCGACCGCCCGATAATCGCTCTCGTTAAAATAACCGCGCGCGATTCCGCTTTGGTTCGTGATGATGATCAATTTGTAGCCCGAACGTTTCAACTGCTTCAAAGCATCAGCCACTCCCGCAAAAATTTCGACCTTCGCCGGGTCGCCGCAGTAATCGACATCGCGCATCAGCGTTCCGTCGCGATCCAGAAAAATCGCCGGGTGGGTCTCGTCAGCCGAGACGATCATTTTGAAAACTTGCGACAAGCTCCTCGTGAGTAACCGTCGCCGTGCCGAGTTTGCCTACGACAACGGCACTCCCGTGGTTCGCGATTTCCGCAGCTTCCGCGGGCGTGGCTTCGCAGCAAAGCGCGAGTGTGAAGAGAGCAATCGCGGTGTCGCCCGCGCCCGAGACGTCGAAGACCTGTCTTGCCTTGGTCGGAATGTAATGCGGACGATTCCCTTTCTGAAAAAGCATCATGCCTTGTTCGCCCAGGGTGATGAGCACGAATTTGGTGTCCCATTTCTCCAGCAGGACCTCACCCACTTTGGCCAGCGCCTCGTCGTTATCCGCGGGATCCACCGGATCGCTCCAAGGCAACCCCGCGGCGAGGAAGGCTTCGTTTCGATTCGGTTTCACCGCCGTCACGTTCCTCCATTCGAGGGGGTGCCGCGGATTCGGATCGCTCGAAACAATTTTCCCGGCCTTGATCGCACCCTCGCAGATCTGCTCCACCAGCTCGGTGCTGAGCAGACCTTTGCCGTAATCTTCGAAGATAATGGCGTCGGTCCGTACGAGCCGATCTCGGACGTTATCGGCGATGCGCGAAACTTGAACCGGAGTAGGGGAGCGAACCTGCTCCCGATCCACCCGCACGATCTGCTGGTTACGCGCGATGATACGGGTCTTCACGATGGTCCGGAACTCGGGATCGACGATGGCGTCCGACGTGTTGATATTTTGCTCCAACAGAAGCTCCAGCAATTGCCTTCCGCCGCGATCCGATCCAACCAAGCCAACAACGGCCACGTCTTCGATGAACTCACGGAGATTGCGCGCCACGTTTGCCGCGCCGCCGGGATAAAAACTCTCTCCCGTCACCTCGACCACCGGCACGGGAGCTTCGGGCGAAATCCGGCCGACCTTGCCCCAGACGAACTCATCCAGCATCAGGTCGCCAATGACCAGAATGCGCTTGCTTCGCGCCTGCGCTAAAATCTCTTTCAAGCGACCCGCATTCATGATGGACTCCCGTGGACAAAAAGAAATTCCGGGGGATGCCACCGGCTTGAGAGGATGGTGCGATTCAGGAGAGTCAAAATCTTAAGCGGGCAAATTTGTGCGACACGGACTTCTGCTTAGAGTGACTCATTAACCTGAATACGAAGGCGAAATCAACAGTCGAAGCACCCCGATGATCCCATTCGCTAAAATTTCCAAGCTGACCGCCGCCGCCACGGTGGGCCTGTCGCTCTGTGCCGGGGCCGCTGAAACTCCGAAACACATCGACGTTAAGCAACTGTCAAAAAAGGTGGAGGACGTGGTCGTGCCGCTGCCGAACGAGGTTTTTGGCGCGCTGAACAAGCTCGGTGGCGTGAACTGGCGCGAGTACGTCCGGAACGACAAAGGAAGTAATTTCACGGAGCGGCCGCGCATCGCCCTCCTGCTT
>Ga0193744_1000167_pt1 | contig 20298 bp, 20 predicted proteins | sample L1a1metaG_FD_143056 | JGI IMG/M metagenome (GOLD analysis project Ga0193744, IMG submission 143056) | Soil microbial communities from a riparian zone of the East river system, Colorado, United States - L1a1 | ecosystem: Environmental > Terrestrial > Soil > Riparian zone | place: USA: East River...
CGCTCGTTACCCGTTCCCTGGCGGAGCTGCTTCGCCTTGGCACCGCGATGGGTGGAAACGCGCGGACCTTTTATGGTTTGAGCGGCGCCGGCGACTTGATCGCTACCTGCTTTAGTCAGCATAGCCGCAACCGGCGGGTTGGGGAAAAACTCGGGCGAGGTGAGACCCTCGAGCAAATCCTAGCCAGCACCCATATGGTGGCCGAAGGCATCCCGACTTCGAAAAGCGCTTACGAATGCGCGCGAAAGCTTGGGATCGAGACACCGATCATCAATCAAATTTATTCGGTCCTTTACGAAGGCAAGCGGCCCGACCAGGCGATGCAGGAGCTTCTCGGCCGAGACCAAAAAGCCGAACGGGCCTGACCGCACCCGCTAAGCTTCGCAAAAACCGCGGACCACTTCAGGATAGAGTTCACGCTCGGCGACCTGGATGCGCGCGTGCAACGACTCCGGCGTGTCGTTAGGCAGGATCGGCACAGTGCGTTGTGCAATGATCTCGCCGCTGTCGATTCCCGCATCGACATAATGAACGGTGCAACCGGTCATTTTTTCACCGGCGGCGAGCGCCTGCGCCCAAGCTTCCACTCCAGGGTATTTGGGCAGGAGCGAAGGGTGAAGATTGATGATGCGGCCGGGGAATGCCTGGAGCATGGGAGCCTTCAGAACGCGCATAAAACCGGCAAGCACGACAAGATCCACCCCGGCTTCCTGCAGCATCCTTACTAGCTCGGTCTCCACCGCCGGCTCCAGCCTCGTGCGGAATTTCCCCGGCGGAAGATAAGCGTTGGCGACGCCAAACTCGCGCGCGATGTCCAGAATACCTGCGTCGAGAACATCGGAAACGATCAGGCGCGCCTCCGCGGCCAATTTTCCCGCACGAATTTGCTCGAGCACAGCACGACAATTACTTCCCTTGCCGGATCCGAGAATGCCGAGCCCCAGTTTACGCATCCGGGCAAAGTTTCTTCATTCTAACGATCAATTCCGAGGTCGAGTGTCCAGCCTCGAATGGCAGGATCCGGATTTCGGCGCCAATCCTTGCCAGCACCGCACGCTCTTCCGCATTCAACGTCTCCGGAGTGTAATCGCCGCCTTTGACATAAATCACGGGGCGCACTTTTTCGAGCAGACCAGTCGCGCGGACCTCTGGGAAAATTACGACGTGGTCCACGCATTCCAGGGCGGCGATGACTTCGGCTCGATCGGTTTCGCCATTCAGTGGGCGGCCTTCGCCTTTGAGCGCACGGACCGAAACATCGCCATTGATCGCGACCGCGAGGGCGTCCCCGAGCGCGCGCGCGGCCTGGAGGTAACGAATGTGTCCAACGTGCACCAGATCGAAACATCCATTCGTGAGGACGAGCTTCTTGTGATCCTGCTCGCGATATTCTTTCGAGACGAGCGCCAGTTGGTCAGCGCTAAGAATTTTATTGGTCATGCTTCGCCCACGACAAATTGCAGCGCGCGGGGCAACACTTCAAACACTGCCGGCTCGTTGCCAACCAGTTCGCCATCCACATTGAACCACATCCCGGGCTTGGAATTGACACAGATCTTCGCCGCCCGCCGATAAATAATGGAAGCGCTGGAAAGATGATTCCCCATCAGAATCTGTGGCGCGAGCAAAGCCAGATCCGCCACCGGACGCTCTGGAATCAGAACAAGGTCCAGCAACCCGTCGTCGGGAACTGCTTCTGGAGCGATCGGAATTCCGCCTGCGACATAGCGACCGTTTCCGACAATCACGTTATATAGACTCTCCGAAAGCGTCTCTTTGTCATCCAAAGCGATCCTGGTGAGATAAGCGCGCAGTTCGGGCAACGCGGCGGCCGCGCTCCGGACGTAAGCGAGCGGTCCCCACGTTTTCTTCATCTTGGGCGTGAGCTTTTCATTCACGAGGCCGCTGAATCCACCCGCGGAAACATTCACGAAATGGCGGACGCGATCGCTGGTGACTCGCACCAGATCGATCGCGCGGGTGCGGCCGGCCAAGATCAACTCGATGCATTGATCGACATCGTTTGGCAGGCCAAGGGTGCGAGCAAAATCGTTTCCGGTCCCAAGCGGGATCAAGCCGATTCGGACCTGACCAGCCTGCTCGCCGGTTCCGTTGATGACTTCGTTCAAGGTGCCGTCCCCGCCCGCCGCGACGATGATGTCGCACCCTTTCTTGAGCGCGGTGCGGGCGAAACGACTGGCCGATCCCCGTCTCGCGCTCACTTTCACGCTGGTCCCCGGCAGGGAGCGAAGTTTTTCAAATAGAGCATCAGGGTCTTTTACCGAGCCTGCGATGGGATTTAGAATTACACAGGTTTTCGGCATGCTGGTGAGAGAAAAGAATCATATTCTCTCAGTCCAAGAGAACCCGCGCAAACTCGAACGTTGGAGGACTTCTGCGTGCCTATTCGACGGTAAGACCATGTCGCACCGTCCGGGAACCGTAATCCTCAAACCACGCTCGATGTTCTTCCACCATATCGAATTCGACGATGTAACGGCCGGCAACCTCAGGCATCCGAAGGCGAATCTCCGCGTCCACGGCTTCACCTGGAGGCACGTTCCTGGATAAAGGGGCGCGTCCATAATCCCAGGAGATTTCTTCTTCGTCCTCGCGCAAGAGATGCGCGCCCAAATGCACCGCCCCCGTTCCTGTCTGGTCGGAACCGGATGCGTTCCAGGTTCTCCCACCTGAATTCTCGAGGCTCATTCGAAAGGTGACTTCCGCTCCCGCCTCGCATTTTGCGGGCGCTTCTTTCACGGTGAGCAGCGCGGCAAAGTTCGTCGGCTTAGTGCTCGCCTGCTTCCGGCCAACGAGCACGGCACGGTCGGCGGAGACATTGACGATCGTCACCTGACCGAACCCCGTGTTTTCCAGAAGAGTTTTCAACGCGGCGGGGCTGGGCAGGAACCAATTAAGGACAGCCTCCGGCGCGTCTGGCGAATTTGCCACACACGCCAATGGATGCAGCACTTGCTTGAACCGACCAAGACTTTGCACGAACGACGGCGGAGTTTGTTCTGGTGGAATGATTGCGGTCTCGACGATCAGTATTTCTCGAGTGACGGCGTAAAGCTTTTCCAGGCCGAGAACCAAATGCTTCAAGTGATAGACGAGGCCGAGCGCAAGGGTGATGTCGAACTCGCCGATGACGAGCGGGTCCAGTTCATAGACATCCATCCTTCGGTATTCGAGGTCGAGGCCGAGCACTTTTCGGACGAAGAGCGCTTGCCGAATATGCTTGCGCTGAGCGTCCACTCCCAGCACTCGCTTCGCCCCGCGCCGTTTCGCTTCCACACTGTAAAACCCGGCGTTGCAGCCAACGTCCAGCACCGACTTGCCCTCCAGGTCGGCCGGCAGGCACTGCCTAACGAGTTGCCATGTCGGGTCCGGGTGATCGATTGGCTCACCCATCACGCTGACTGTTTTTGTTTTTAGCCCGCCGCCAAGGTCGATGCAATGAAACCAGGGCTCGAGCCGGGCCAGCGCGGTCGCGATTCCCTGCGGAGTCATGTTGAAGTCGGAAGCCTGGGAATTCGTGCCGCCATTGGTTGCTTTCCTGTTACAAGGCAGGCGGCGATTTTTGAAGCGATTTCGTTGAAGGCGGGATTTCCGCCTGCGTAGATCGAGCGAAGGTTCTTGACCTCCTATCGAAATCCGCGTCCAAGACCGGTATGACGGAAATGGAACCGGCCGTTCCAAAAACATCTTTCTTTGCCGTGGAGAAAGAAGTTTTCCTCGCCTTCTTTGTCTCGAGAACGCTCGTATGGCTTTTGGCCTGGCTGGCTTCTCGTTGGATCGTGCACGGCGAGTTTCCCATCTCCAGCGGCGATGCCATGTGGGATTTACTCTTTCGTTGGGATTCGAACTGGTACGGCCGGATCGCCTTGTTGGGTTACGAGTACCTTCCCGACAAACCTTCCAGCGTCGCCTTTTTTCCTCTCTATCCCCTGTGCCTGCGCGCGGTGGCCGCGATCACTGGGACATACGTGAACTTCGCGGGGTTTCTCGTTTCCAACACGGCTTTGCTCGGCGCGGTCATTCTCTTGCGCCGGCTCGTGGCGCTGGATTTTCCCACGCCATCACCTGTTCCGGTTCGGACCGTGTGGCTGTTCCTTCTCTACCCGGTCACGTTTTTCTATTCCGCGCCATATACAGAATCGCTTTTTGTTTTGCTCTCGGTCGCGGCGCTCCTGGCTGCGCGTCATCGTCGATGGGCTCTTGCCGGCTTGGCGGGCGCGCTTCTCACCGCGACGCGGGCAAATGGTCTTACTATCATGGCGCCGCTGCTGTGGGAGGCGTTCGGAGAGTCCCGGCCAAGTCCGGATCTCGAGGGGGCCGGGCGTGGGTTACTGCGTTCGCGCTGGTGGTTGCTAATTGTTCCATCGGGCTTTGTCGCGTTTGCCACGTATCTGCATTTCAAATTCGGCGATGCGTTCGCTTTCGCCCATGCCCAAGCCATCTGGTTGCGCGGTTTCGCCACGCCGTGGTGGGCCATTCGAAACGCTCTGCGAGGACATCCACCGGGCTACGGAGCGCTCTTCGTCGGCGCCGCCGTAGCCGGCGTCGTTCTTTTCTTGGTGGCGTGTCGCGCGCGTCTGCGGACGAGTTATCTGCTGTATGCCGGGCTGATGCTTCTGATCTTCCTTAGCGATACAATCCTCGAGTCTCTCCCTCGTTATTTGAGCGTGCTTTTTCCGTTGCACCTGGCATTGGCAGCCGCAACGGCGCGTTCGGAGAGCCTTTATCTCGCCGCATTGGTGGCGAGCACGGGTTTGATGGCACTGTGCCTTGCGCTTTACGCCTGTGGTTATTGGATGACCTGACGCGCTCTCCGGCCTAACGAGTCGTCGTCCGATTGGCCGCCTCGCCTATGCCAACTCACTCACTCTCGCTCATCCTCCCCGCCTTCAACGAGGGCCAAAATCTTTCCGCGGCGGTCGAAGATGCAATAAGCGCCCTGTCGCACCTTGCCTCGGAGCTCGAGATTCTCATCGTGGACGACGGCAGCTCCGACACGACCGCGGAGGTTGGCGATCGTCTCGCGGCTCGGCATCCGGTTGTTCGGGTCATTCGCCACCCCGTCAACCGCGGCTACGGAGCTGCGCTGCGAACGGGTTTCGCCGCGGCGCGATGTGATCTCGTCTTTTTCACAGACAGCGACGGACAATTCCGATTCGATCAAGTCGGCGAATTCATGGCGCAAATCGACGCTGTGGACATGGTCCTGGGCTATCGCGCCGACCGGCAGGACCGATGGTTGCGCAAGGCAAATTCACGCTTCGGCAACTGGCTCGCTCGGACACTGCTCGGCGTGCAAGTCAGAGATATCAATTGCGCATACAAAATGTTCCATCGCGCTTCCCTTCAACAGCTGCCGCTGACTTCCGAAGGGGCAATGATAAATACGGAATTGCTCGCGCTCGCGGCCCACGCGGGATGGACTTTCCACGAAATAGCGGTGGCGCATTATCCGCGCAAATTTGGCGCCGCCACCGGCGCGAAGTTCCAGGTTATCGTTCGAACCGTGGTCGAATATTTTCAGCTTCGACGCAGAGTTGCGGCGCTCCCGCGATCGTGATCAGGCGGCAGAATTGCTGCCGCTATCGCTCCTGAGAATTTTGTGTATCGTCGCGGCATGGAAGCTCCTGATCTCCTGGGCCTCGCCGATGACGAGGCGATGCCAGAAAACGACGAACAAAGCGGCGGCGCCGTTTTCGTTCTCTCGAATCGCCCGCTCGTCCAGCGGGAATCGCAGGAGCAGTCGCCACACAGTCCATCCCGCGATTACGAAAACCTGGGAGAACTCCCACGCTTCTACGGGCAGCCGGTTCTCTTTGGGATCGCGCGAGATCCACACACCATTTTCGCTTATTGGGAGATCGATTGGCAGAACACTTTCGGGGATAAACCGCCAGTAGATCGGAAGGTGCATCTCCGGGTTATTTCCGAGGACGGCAACGAAGAAACCTTGCTCGCCGTGGAACCGATGGCGGGAAGTCATTGCGTTGCGGTAACGCAGGCGCGCAGTTCTTATCGGATCGAGCTTGGGTATCACGAGCCCGCCGGAATTTGGAATTCCGTGGCGAGCTCTGCCGGCATTGCGACGCCCCCTGATGACGTTTCCGAAAGCGCCGCCATCGACGTCGCGACCGTTCCCTTCCACTTGAGCTTCCAGCGCATGGTCGATTCATTTCGCGCCTCGAAATACGACGGCGACGCGCTGGTGGAAATGGTCGGACGTTTACAAGAAAGCGCTGATCAGCCGGCGGACTCCGATCTGAATGACGATGATCGCGAACTTCTCCGCGCGATCGACATTGGTTTGTCGGAGACCCACGCCGTTCAGCGTTCGCGATTCCGTCAATCCCCGGACGTTTTTGCTACGCGCAAGCGGATCGAGTCGATTCTCGGCTTCGGCGCCTCGAGCCGGATGTGATTCTGTAGCCGCCGCCCTGCTTGCTACGACGAAGCAAGGCGAAGGCGGGTGGGCGGCGTGACGGTGGGGTTGATGGCCGATCCGGCGCTTCGCACAGCGAAGCGGCTACAGAAGAGCGGCGAGAAGAAACGCTACTTGCTCAGCTTAATTCCCTCCGGCATTTCGGGTGGTGGCGCGTTGATTCGGCTGTGGCTCTTCCCGTAGCCAAAATAGAAGATGAACCCGATCAGGAGCCAGACGATCAATCGCATCCAGTTCGTCCAGCCGAGGCCGTAGATCATCGCGCCGCAGACGACGATCCCGAGGATCGAAACAACGGGCGCCATCGGCACCCGGAACCCGCGTTCCAGGTCAGGACGCTTCACCCGCATGATCCACACGCCGGCGCAAACCAGAATGAAAGCGAAGAGCGTTCCGATGCTGGTCATTTCACCGGTGACGTCTGCTGGAACAAAGGCCGCCAGCAGGCCGGTGAAAAGGAAGAAGAGCAGGTTCGATTTGTACGGCGTCCTGAACCGCGGATGCACATCGGAAAAAATCTTGGGCACCAGTCCGTCCTTACTCATAGAAAAAAAGACGCGCGATTGCCCGAGCAACATCACGAGGATCACCGACGAAAACCCGGCGAGAATCGCCACCGTCACTGACTTCGAAAGCCACTCGTAGCCTGGCATGTATTTGGAGATAGCAAATGCAACCGACGCTTCACGGCCGGCTGCGCGAAAATCCTGAACCGTAGCCACTCCGCTTAACACCCAGGAGAAGAGCACATAAAGAATGGTGCAGAAGACGAGCGATCCCAGAATGCCAATCGGCATGTCGCGCTTTGGATTTTTCGCTTCCTGCGCCGCGGTAGAAACCGCATCGAAACCGATATAGGCGAAGAAGACGACGCCGGCCGCCCCCAGAATTCCCATGATCCCGCCGTAAGCATGAGTGATACCTTGCGGGGTCGTGTAGGTGGTAGGTTCGGGAATCAACGGGGTGTGATTCCCCGAATTAATGAAACCCCAGCCAATACCGATGAAGAGCAGGACGATGCTCACCTTCAGGACAACGATGAGACCGTTGACGAAAGCCGATTCCTTCGTGCCGCGGATAAGCAGGAGCGTGAGCAGAAGGAGAATGACAACCGCCGGGATATTCACGATCCCGTGTATACCGGCCAGGTCATGCTCAAAGGGCGAATGCGTCCATTGGTACGACATCTTCAACCCGAACCAATCGAGCACGCGATTGGCATACTCGCTCCAGGCGATGGCGACCGTCGACGCGGCGACCGCGTATTCGAGAATCAAATCCCACCCAATGATCCACGCGACAAGCTCGCCCATTGTCGCGTACGAATACGTGTAAGCACTGCCGGCCACGGGAATCATCGACGCGAATTCCGCGTAACAGAGGCCGGCAAACGCGCAGCCGATGCCGGCAACGATGAACGCAAGCACCACCGATGGACCCGCACGATCACCAATGGCGGCCGCGGTGCGCACGAAAAGACCCGCGCCGATGATTCCCCCGATGCCGAGCGCGACGAGATTCACCGGCCCGAGCGAGCGCTTCAAGCTGTGTTCGCCGACTTCCGCTGCCTCTGCCATCAACTTATCGACCGGCTTCGTTGCGAATAGATTTGCCATGCGTCGCTCTCCTTTTTCGGGTTGGTGTGCGAAGTCCTTTCGGTTTCGCTAAGTCTCCTGGTCGCCTGACGGCGCCCCAGCATCTGATTTCCGCCAAAGAAAATAGACCGGCACGCCCGCGAGGACGATGAGCAGGCCGGGCCAGGTTGTCGCCGTCTGATAGACAAAAAGCACCAGGAGAATCACGGACGCTCCGATGATATAAAGAGCGGGGACGATCGGATAACCGAAAGCCTTGTAGGGACGCTCGGCGTCGGGTCGTTTCCGGCGCAGCACGAAGATGCCGATGATCGTCAGGATGTAAAAAATGAGCGCGGCAGAAATGACGTAGTCGAGCAGATTGCCGTAAAGGTTTCCATAACCGGTGACCGCGCCGGACGCGTCTGTCTTCACGGTGCGCGGCAGGACGAGGACGCCGGCCCAGATGCCTTGAATAATGAGACCCCAGGAAGGCACGTGTTGCTTATTCAATTCGCCCACCCGGCGGAAGAAAAGACCGTCGCGCGCCATCGCATAGTAAGCGCGCGCGCCGGCCAGGATCAGCCCGTTGTTGCAGCCGAACGTCGAGACCATGATCGCAATGGCCATGATGGTCGCGCCTGCGCCGGGGAAGATCACGTTGGCGGTTTCAGAAGCAACGCGATCGCTGGGCGCATTCTGGATCGCCGTGAATGGCAGCGCCGCCAGATAAGCGACATTAGCGAGCAGATAGAGACCGATGACGAGGATTGTCCCGAGCGCCAGCGAGAGCGGAACGTTGCGGCGCGGATTAATGACCTCGCCGGCGGTGAACGTGATGTTGTTCCAGGCATCGGCGGAGAAGAGCGAATTCGTCTGCGCCACGCAAATGCCGACGAAGAGACCGAACGCGGTCGCGGCGGTCAAGCCCTGCCCGACCTCCTGCAAATTGCCGCGCAAGGTCCAGAAGTCGCTGAAGTTTCCCGCGCCCGCTCCCGATTTCCAACCAACGATGATGCCGAGCAGGATGAGCGCGATCAGCGCACCCGTTTTCGCGGTCGTGAAAACATTCTGCACGAGCTTGCCCAGTCTTAATCCGCGCGTGTTCATGAACGTCAGGAGCGCGATGAGCGCCAGGCCCACGAACTGCGCAGTCGAGAGCGAGAGCGCATAACTGCCGAACCGGATGGGCGCGATCAGATAATTCGACTCCGAGACCCAGGGAATGAGCACGCCCATGTAACGCGCGAAGCCGACCGCGACCGCCGCAATGGTGCCGGTCTGAATTACGAGAAAAAGCGTCCAGCCGTAAAGGAAGCCCCAAAGCGGTGAGAATGCTTCGCGGAGGTAAACATACTGGCCCCCGGCCTTCGGCATCATTGCGGCGAGTTCGCCGTAGGAGAGCGCCGCCATCAGTGTCAACAGGCCGGTGACCAGCCAGACGACGAGCAGCCAACCGGGCGAGCCGACCTGCCGCGCAATGATTGAAGAGACGATGAATATGCCCGAACCGATCATTGAGCCGGCGACGAGCATCGTTGAGTCGAGCAAGCCGAGCCCGCGAATGAACTTGCCGTTGGTTGGTTCGGATGATGGTGACATGCGTTATGGCCGTGTGAGCCGCGCAGAGTTAATCATTAGCCGGCCTCGCCGCGCAACGCCAAAAGACTCTGTGCTCCCCTTTCTGATCGCAGACGACGAGGATGGCAGCGCACGGTCTCCTCAAGGCGCGATCGTTTCGACGTAGTGGAAGCCCTTGTCCTTGATCGTGAGCATCACCACCGATTTATTCGCGTTCCGATTTTCGTCGATCGTGATCTTGCCGGTCACGCCTTGAAAATCCTTGGTGGTGGCTAGCGCATCGCGCACCTTGGCGGGATCGGTGCTCCCCGCACGCACCATCGCATCGAGCAGCACCTTCGCGGCATCATATCCGAGCGCGGCCAAGGCATCGGGATCCCGATTGTACCGGGCTTCGAACTCGCGAATGAAATCCTGGATGATTGGCGACTGATCCTCCGTGGAGAAATGGTTCGTGAAGAAATTGCCCTCCATCGCAGCTCCGCCGATTTGCGTCAACGTCGGCGAATCCCAGCCATCACCACCCATGAGCGGAACCGTGATCCCGAGCGCGCGGGCTTGGAGCGCGATCAGTCCGACCTCATTATAGTAGCCGGGAACGAAAATCGCCTCGGGATTGGCCGCTTTGATCGAGGTGAGCTGCGCGTTGAAATCCTGATCGCCCGAACTGTAACTTTGCTCGGCTACCACCGTGCCGCCGTTCTTCGTAAAATATTCTTTGAAGGACTGTGCAAGCCCGACGCTGTAATCCTGGCGCACATCAGTCAAAACCGCGATCCTGGTCTTCTTAAGTGAATCGAGCGCGAACTTCCCCATCACGGTTCCCTGAAACGAGTCGACGAAGCAAACGCGGAACACATAGTTGCCGATCTTGGTCACGTTCGGATTCGATGAGCCGGAAACCATCGGGATCTTGTTTTGCTGCGCGATGGGGCCGGCTTCGAGCGAGCGGGAGGAAACCATCTCGCCGATGAGCGCAACGACGTGTTCGCGCGAAATCAATTTACGCACTGCCGTCGCCGCTTCGCCGGGCTTCGATTGATCGTCTTCCGTGATGAGCTTGAGCTTTTTTCCCAGGATTCCGCCCTTGGCGTTCGCGTCATCGATCGCCATCTGGGAGCCTTGATGCGACGCGGTTCCAAAGCTCGCTGTTTCTCCGGTCAGACAGGCGTATTCACCGATTTTGATCGTGTCGCTGCCGGTGGAGCTGTCCGCGTTTTCGCTTTTATTGCACCCGGCCAATGCCAGCGCGCCGCAAAGCGCCACCCTGCGGAGTTGGAAAAACCCCAAGGTCGAAGAGCGAAGGCGCGTCCAATTGATCATTTAAGAATTCCCCTGCTCCGAATACCGGCTGCTCCGATGCAGAATCAAGCCATTTCGCCCTCGTAGCTCTACGTGCTATCATCCGGCGCGTGTATACCGGCCTCTCGATTTTCGTTCTGCGAAAACATCCCACTTCGCTGCTGGTCGCGTTTCTGTTGGGTCTTCCGGCCCTGGCCGACGCCAAGCCACCCAAGCCGCCCCGATCTACCGGAACGGTCCAGTACGAGGCGCTGCCCTTGCGCCGCTCGGCCCAGGATCATTTGCTCGTAGGCGCGGAGGTCAACGGCAAGCCGGCAAACATGGTCGTGGACACGGGCGCTCCGGTCAGTGCGATCGCCATGAGTCGCCGGGCGCATTTTGGGATGAACCCGGTTACGGCTAAGTCGCGCGTGCCTTCGCGGCTCAGTATCAATGGAGCGTTCAACGCCGTGGTGATCGCGCGCAATCTGCGGCTGGGCGCGCTCAATCTGGTCGACGAGCCGATGGTCACCATTAATTTGGGCGGACTCCGGGAGGATACGCCGGCCGGAAACGAGCAAGGGATAGATGGCATTATCGGCACGGATATTTTGTCGCCGACCAAGGCGATCATCGATTGTGAGCGTCACCTGCTCATTCTCAAAATGGACCCGATGGCGTCCGGGCCTGTTCCCGGATTCAATTATGCGGGGTATCGCCGCGTGCCGATGCGCGAGAGCGACGGCTATAACCTCTATGTCGACGGGTCGATCAACGGCCGGGCGGCGAAGCTAATGGTCGATACGGGCGCCTTTGCCACCCTGCTCCACTCGCGCTTTGTCCACAGCATGAAAATTCCGCTCCGCAATACGGCCTTTCGTTCCTCCGGCGTGAATTTGAAAGAGCGCGGGGTCAAAATTGCGAACATCACTCGTTTGTCGATCGGCTCGATGGACATGCGGAGCAGCATGGTTGGCGTGATTAATCTCGAAGGACTAATTCACGCGGGTTTGCTGGACGCGTCGCCGCCCGTGGCCGGCTTGCTCGGGTCCGAGATGTTGCAGCGCTATCACGCCATCATCGATTTCGGGACCAACTCGCTTTATCTGAAACGGTAGTTGCAAGCGCGGTCGGCTACCGCGCTATTCGAGGTCGATTTCACGGACCTTTTTCTGGACGCGAATAATCTCGACCTGATTCCGTAGCTTGTCGGCCAGGCCGACGGATTTCGGAACCGCTTCGACCAGGATCATCGGGGACGAAAGATCCGACGTGTTGATCCTGATGTTTTCCACGCCAAGCATTCGAGAGAAGAACGGCTGGAGGACTTCGATGTCCTTCACGCGATAGAGCTCGAGCGTCTCGGTGACTTTGCTAAAGACGCCTTCGGTGATTTTCAGCCGTTCACTCGTAAGCTCGAAGACATTGTTTTTCGTTTGGAGATACCGGCTGAGCGCGATGAAGATGGGTACGATGAGCCAGCAGAAAAGACCGCAGAGAATAAAGATGCCGAGATTTTTTAATTGCGACGACGTGCCGCGCCAGATTGTTTCTTCCGCCATGGCTCCAGTTTTATCAGACTGGCGGGAGAGCACAAGCGTTGGCGCTGTAGCCGCTTCGCTGTGCGAAGCGATGGGGTTTCACGCTTACCGAAACGCCGCCCACCCGCCTTCGCCTGGCTTCGGCGTGGCAAGCGAGGCGGCGGCTACAGGGCGTCACTGAGATCGATCGGATATGATTACTCAAGCTTTCGTTCTTGGCGCGGGATTGGGCAGACGATTGCGACCGTTGACCGACGATCTGCCGAAGCCGCTCATCCCGATTTATCAGAAACCGCTCATCACTTTTGCGCTCGACCATCTCTGCGCCTTCGGGATCGAGTCCTTCATCATCAACACGCACCATCTCGCCGAGCCGTTCGACCGCCTTTTTCCTGATGGGAGCCATGCCGGGCGTCCGGTATCACTCGTGCACGAGCCGAACCTGCTCGGAACTGGCGGGGGGATCAAAAACGTCGAAGCATTGCTGCGAAACGAACCCTTCATCGTCTACAGTGGCGATCTCCTGACGGATTTTAATTTGGCGCCGTTGATCGAAGAACATTTTCGCGCGAAGAACGATGTCACGCTCGCGCTCCGGAAAACCAAACTAGGCGCCGGTGTGGCTTTGCATGGCGGCCGCGTCGTGGACATCGAGGGCAAATATGGCCATGCCGGCGAGTACGACTTCGCCGGCGTATCCGTCTGGAACCCGCAGGTTTTTCCGCGAATTCCGCCGGGCTGGAGCGGTTCCTTTTTTCCGATCGTGACGGACTGGATCGAACAAGGAGGCAGGATCGGCGGCGTAGTTCTGAGCGACCGCGAGTGGTTCAACATCGGTTCGCGCGTCGAATATCTCGAGGTCCATCGCGTTATCAACGACAAGGGTTGGAAACCGGAGTACGTCACGACTGCCGGCTGGCCGGACCCGATCGCGCGCGACGCAATAATCGATCCCAGCGCGCAATTGCTCGGCTCATGTTCCATCGGTGCGAGCTGCCGCGTCGACGCCGGCGCGATCCTGGAAAACACAATCCTCTGGCCTGGCGCACAAATCGCTTCCCGTTCTCACCTTCGCAATTGTATTGTCCGCAGCTATCGAAACGCAGAAGGCGACCACAGTGACACTGACATCTAGAACCGCGAAGACCGACCTCCTGCTCCGGCAGACCCGGATTCATTTTCCGCGTCTGGAAGAAGCCGCCGTGAAGATCACGCCGATCGAGAAGGGCGGGTCCGATCGAAAGTTTTATCGAGTACAGTGTTCGGCGGAGCTGACGATCATTCTGGTCAAGTACAGCTTCGAGCGCGAAGAGAACCGGCATTACGTCGAGATCGCCGAATTTCTCGCGAAGCATCGCATTCGCGCGCCCAAGATTTATTTTCACGATGCCGCGGAAGGCTTGATCTGGATCGAAGATCTTGGGAAAGCTGATCTCTGGAGTCATCGCGAGGAAAGCTGGCTCGTCCGCCGTGCCTTCTACGAATCAGCGCTGGATGAAATCGTGAAGCTGCATTGCCTGCCCGAGGAGGCTGGGGCGGCGATTCAAGAAAGTCTGCCGGCGGCGTTTGACGCGGCGCTCTATCGCTGGGAGCAAAACTATTTCTTCAAGAATTGCTTGGGCGGTTATTTTGGCGTGGACGAAAAAAAGCTTTCGGAACTAACAGCGCTGCCCGCGCTGCACGAGATCGCCGAACGTCTCGGGGAGCGCCCGCGCCTCATGGTCCACCGTGATTTCCAATCGCAAAATATCATCATGCGTGACGCCCAGGCCCACTTGATCGATTTTCAAGGTATGCGGCCCGGACTGGCGGAGTACGATCTCGCCTCTCTGCTTTTCGATCCCTACGTCCCTTTCACGCGTTCGGAATGCGAGGAATTGCTGACCGCGTATGAGGAAAAGCGGGAAGCGGCGCTTCTGCCGGTGTCGCCGCAGTTCCGCGAAATCTTTCGCTTGTGCGGCATTCAGCGACTGATGCAAGCGCTCGGTTTCTACGGTTTCGCGGGAACGGTCAAGGGCAACAAGACATTCCTCACTTATGTCCCGGCAGCGATGAATTCATTGCGTTTTCTCGTTAGCGAGATCGACGATTTGGCGGACTTGCGCTCGGTGCTGAACGCGCTGCCTTGAGCGGCGATCAGATACCTGCAGAAAATTCACGCGTCAAAGCCTGTCGAGAATAATTGCCGGTAAGCCAGGCGTGTCATCCCGAGCCGCGCAGACGGCGAGGGACCTCGCAATCGCAGATCGATTTCCGAGAAGCCCGAAATGAGCCACGCAATTGAGTGGTGGAACGTCCTCCATTTGCGATACCGCAGGATTTCGTTGCGAGGTCCCTCGCCGTCTGCGCGGCTCGGGATGACAAAAGGGCACGTCCCCTTCCGGCGCGGGCCTAGCGCACGAACGGATTTGACCGCCGCTCCTCGCCAATCGTGGTCGGCGGACCGTGGCCCGGAAGCACCGTCACGCCATCTCCGAGAGGAAATAGTTTCGTCTTGATCCCGCGAAAGAGCAGCTCGCCGTCGCCGTGCGGCAGGTCCCAGCGCCCGACGCCGCCCGCAAACAAAACATCACCGCCGATTAGCAACTCATCCTTCCGCGATAGGAAACACAAACTTCCCGGGCAATGGCCCGGCACTTCCAGGATCTCCATCTCCAAACCGAGGAAATCGCGCGCCGGCGTTGCGGCAATCAAGAAATCCGGCTGGACCGGTTCGATCTCCAGTTCGAATCCGAAGTTGCGAAAGAAATCGCGATCCGAAATCATCGGGGCGGTCTCGGCATGGCAACCGATTTGACAATCGAAACGCCGCTTAATTTTTGCGATGTCCGGGACGTGATCGAAATGGCCGTGGGTAAGCAAGAGCAGCTTCGGCGTCACGCCCCTCGAGACTAGCCAGTCACACGCGCCCTCGGGCGCGTCGAACAGGATCGGTCCCTGCGGCGCCTCAAGCAGGTAACAATTCGTTTCAAAAATTCCGCCGCAAAAAGTTTCGTATCGCATCGTTTGGAGCACTGCCGATTTGGTTGGGCAGGGGCAAGTTACCATTGAAAGCGACCCACGCACTTCATCCGCGCGCGGGAATGAAAGCTGCATGAGCGAGGAGAGTCTCTGGCCCATTCTTTGAATGTTCCGGCCCGCCCGTTGTCTCACTCTCTACAAATGAAAGCTCTCCTCCCGCTCACCTTGCGTTCAGCTTGAATTCTGCGATTTTCCGAAACCTTTTTCTCGAATGAAACTTCTCTTCCGTCCATTGCTTGCCCTACCCGCAGTCCTGCTCGCCTTCGTGGTGGCGGCCCAGCCGATCCAGGCAAAATCCGATGCGGAACAGGTCGCGGTGTCGGTCGGCCGGCTGCTGGAGGAGGGTCATTACACTCATCAGCGCCTGGATGACGAGGTCTCGAAGAAATTCCTGCGGACGTATATCGAGCTGCTGGATTTCAGTCATCTCTTTTTCACGCAACAGGACATCGATAATCTCAACGCCAAATATGCGACCTCTCTCGACGACGATGTTTTGCTGGGGAATTTGAAACCCGCCTACGAAATTTACGATCTCTACGCGAAGCGCGTCGACGCCCGCGTGGCCAAGATCAAGGAAGTGCTCAAGGAGCCGGTCGATTATAAGAATGACGCCACGATCGAGCTCAGCCGCCAGAAGTCGCCCTGGCCGAAAGATGAAGCGGACGCCGATGGAATTTGGCGGGGGCGGATCGCGAGCGAGCTGCTCCAGGAACACTTAAGCGAACATCCGATCGAGCCGGGGCCGAAACTGATCGCTCGGCGTTACGACCGTCTCGCCCGCACCGTCCACGAACAAGACAGGGATGAGCAGGTGAAGCTCTTTCTCGACGCGCTTTCCCAGTCGTACGACCCGCACTCCGAATATCTGAGCAAAGCCGACCTGAAAAACTTCAGCATCAACATGGGGCTCTCGCTCGTGGGGATCGGCGCCATGCTCAAGAGTGAAGATGGCTACGCGAAAATCGAAAGCCTCGTTCCCGGCGGTCCGGCGCAAACGGATGGACGCTTGAAAGTCGGAGACCGCATTACCGCGGTGGCTCAGGGCAGCGCGGAGTTCAACGACGTGCGCGATATGCGTCTCGACAAGGTAGTGGAACAGATCCGCGGCAAGAAAGGCACCCATGTCCGGTTGCTCGTCATTCCGTCCGATGCGGCCGATCCATCGAAGCGCAAAACGGTCGAGCTGGTGCGCGACGAAATTAAGCTCAAGGACCAGGAAGCGCGCGCCGACATCATTATTAAGAAGGACGCGAACGGCGACGGTGAAGCGCTGGGCTGGATCACGCTTCCATCGTTTTATGCCGACATGGACAAGCATCAGAAGAGCACGACCAAGGATGTGCTCGCGCTGCTCAAGCGGCTGAAAAAGGAAAACATCACCGGCCTGGTGGTGGACTTGCGGCGGAATGGCGGAGGCTCACTCGAGGAAGCGATCGCGTTAACCGGACTCTTTTTGAAATCGGGACCAGTGGTGCAGACCAAGGGCTCGAATGGAAACATCGTGGTCTCGAGCGATCCCGATCCGGGTATTGCTTACGCCGGTCCGCTCGTGGTGCTCACGAGCCGACAGAGCGCGTCGGCCAGCGAGATTTTTGCGGCCGCGCTCCAGGATTACGGACGCGCGCTCATCGTGGGAGACAAGAGCACGTTCGGTAAGGGGACGGTCCAAACGATCCTGGAGATTGGCCGGTTCACTTCTCTTCTCGGTAATCGCTCGCAGGAAGATGGCGCTCTCAAATTGACCATCCAGAAATTCTATCGCGTCGCGGGCGGATCGACCCAGCTTCATGGCGTCGTGTCCGACCTCGTCCTGCCGAGCTTGAGCGATCTTCCTGAATTCGGTGAAGGCGCGCTGAAGAACTGTTTGCCTTACGACGAAGTGCCAAAAGCGAAATTTACCAAGTGGTCGGATAGCAGCCATCAGCTCTTTATCGACGAGCTGAAACACCGCTCCGAAGCGCGCGTCCAGGCCAACCCCGAATTCCGCTACGTCATGGAAGACATGGAACGGCTCCGGAAACGCCTCGACGAAAATCGCATTTCGCTCAATGAAGACATCCGCCGCACCGAGCTGAACGAAGACAAACTGCGCAAGGAGACGCGCTCAAAGGAACGTCTCGCGCGTCAGGTGGAAGATGTGCGGATTTATCGTCTCACGCTCGACACCGTCGATAAGCCAAACTTGCAACCCGTCATTTTCCCGGGGAAAACTGCGGCCAACAAAAAGAAGGTCTCTCCGGAAGCCGCCTCCGATGCTGATTCGGACACGATTGGCTCCGACGACGGCACGAAAGAGCCCGCCATCGATCCGGAACGCGATGAAAGCTTGAATATTCTGAGTGATCTGGTCGACCTGAGCCGCGGTCCGACTACCGCCAGCACGACGAGCACGGCGCCTACGGCCCACTAACAGCATCGCCGCTCGCCGGGTGGATCGTGCGCTCCGTCGCGCGACGCCAAGGAAATCACGGCGAAGCCGCCGCATAAACATCGAGCGCGAGCGCTCTCGTTTCGCAAGTGATCGACGCTGCCGACAATGACGCTCTCGACGTGATGCGCTCTCGCGCCGTCAAGCAAGAAGTCCTGGACAAGCTGCATAGCCCGCATCCAGGTAAAGTCTGGCTGGCTGATCTCGGTTCTCGCTGCGACGTGGAATTGGAGTAACGGCGATGTGGGAACACGCGTCACCGCGCGACACCCACGGCGGCAGTGTTGTTGTTTTCGTTGAGCTCCGACAGCACGTTGCGCGAATCAACCTTCAGAACTAAATGGGGTAACAGCGTTATACTTCCTTGAAAGGTGGCAGTGAAAGTCCCGCTCTTGGACGCGCCGGGAGCGAGATTTGGTAAGGGAGATGTCCCGACAATTGTGCCTCCGGCCGGAACGTCGCCGGCATTGCCGAAGACGGTGTCCTTGGAGAGCATCGCCTGCACACTCACGTTGTCCGAACTAGCCGCAGTGGGCCCTTCCAGCCCGGCGGGCCCGCTGCCCACGTTGGTGATTGTCCAGGAGTACTGAACCTTGTTGGGAGGGACAAGCTTTGCGCTCAAGGAGGAAATGACCAGGTCCGGCACCTTGAGCGGTTGGGGCGGAGGAGGAAGTTTCACCTGGGCACTGGCGCTGGAGCAGACGCACAAAGCCAGGCCTGCTGCAAATAGCCCCATTGCGAAACGTTTGTTACCTTTTCTAACTATGGATTTTCCATTCATATGATTTCTCCTGTGGTTTAGGTTTGTGTTTGCCGGTCAAATCGATGGGGAGGAGTCGGTGCTAGTTTGCGGTAGCGTCGATCGAGTCAGAATCAGACCAAATCCGGCTGGCGGCGGCGAGCCATTTTTTGTCCGGCCAGTCTTCACGCGGGACTTACATCCTCAGTAAACGAAGGGAATAAGGCGTTTCGTTCGCTTGATGTAAGCGCGATAACGCTCGCCGAGCGCCTGGATCAGAGCGCGCTCCTCGACGTTGATGCGATAGAGAAAGGCAAAGGCGATCGGCAGCGAAATGATCAGGACCGATGCCCAATTGCGCAGCGCCATCGCGAAGCCAATGAAAGCTAACAACGCGCCGGTGTAGGAGGGGTGACGAACATACCGGTACGGCCCGGTGTCAATTAGTTGATGATCGGCGGCAATCGCGACATCGACAGTAAAGAAGCGCCCGAGATGGACGATCGAATACCACCTCACGACGACACCCACAATGAAGAGTGCCGCACCGGCCGGAACGCACCAGGATGGAAGCCCGGCTTCCGGCCAGATCGACGGCGCGCGGATGCTGAACCAAATGCTTAAGCCAATCACCACCCAAAGAATTCGGAGGGAGTAGGCATCCTTCGACACGCCTTTCGCGCTCGATCGCCGGGTAAAGGCCAGAACCAGTTCCGAGAAAAAGTAAGCCAGCCCGAGGATCGCGGGTAGCGACCCCTGAACCGCAAAGTGGATCGCGAGAGTAGGGTCAATCCTCATATCGCGATCGGCGCCTTGATCGCAGGATGTGGGTCATAATCGGTGAGAGTGAAATCTTCGAAATGGAAATCGTGGATGTTTTTCACCGCGGGATTTAGTTGCAGGCACGGAAGTGGACGGAATTCGCGGGTGAGTTGTTCGCGCGCCTGATCGAGATGGTTTTGGTAGAGGTGCAGATCGCCGAAGGTGTGGACGAATTCACCGGGCCGCAGATCGCAGACCTGTGCGGCCATCATCGTGAGCAAGGCGTAGGACGCGATGTTGAACGGCACGCCGAGAAACAAATCCGCGCTACGTTGGTAAAGCTGACAGCTTAGCTCGCCGTTCTGGACGTAGAATTGAAAGAGCACATGACAGGGTGGCAACGCCATCTTTCCGATCTCGGCGGGATTCCAGGCGCTCACGATCAGGCGCCTGCTTTCCGGATTTTTTCGCAGCTGTTCGAGAACGTCGTCGATTTGATTGACGTGCGATCCATCCGCCCCCTGCCAATCGCACCATTGCGCGCCATAGACGCGACCGAGATCGCCGTTCGCGTCGGCCCATTCGTCCCAAATGGTAACGCCATGATCTCGAAGATATCTGACATTGGTTTCACCGCGCAGGAACCAGAGCAGCTCGTAGATGATCGATTTGAGATGCAGCTTCTTGGTGGTGAGCAGCGGGAATTTTTCGCGCAAGTCGAACCGCGCCTGGGCGCCGAAAACCGAGAGGGTTCCCGTCCCGGTTCGATCCATGCGCGGCTTTCCGTGATCGAGCACGAGGCGCAGCAGATCGTGGTATTGGCGCATGTGCTTCCAGATAAACGCCACCACGCCGCCGATTCAATTTATTTAGACGCACGATCTAGGCATCGGGACGAGCAGCGCGCA
>Ga0193744_1000168_pt1 | contig 20222 bp, 16 predicted proteins | sample L1a1metaG_FD_143056 | JGI IMG/M metagenome (GOLD analysis project Ga0193744, IMG submission 143056) | Soil microbial communities from a riparian zone of the East river system, Colorado, United States - L1a1 | ecosystem: Environmental > Terrestrial > Soil > Riparian zone | place: USA: East River...
CCGCGTTCTGGCCCTGAAAACCGGCGACGACCACAATGTAATCATCGGCCAGCAATTCCTGGATTTGGCGCGGGGATATGTTGGCGATCCTCGCCCGGGTATGGGCGCGATCGGTCAGAATGCCGGCTTCCGCGCCGGTCAACGAAACCGCTTTTCCACCGAGAGCGTTAATCGCCATCGCGGTCAGGGCAACGGCGGCGAGCTCGCCGGTCGCGAGCAAAGCATCGAGTTCCCGCTCGGTCGGCTGCGGCGAAGTCTCGCGTGCGAGCTTGATCAGGCTGTCGGTCACCCCTCCCATCGCGGAGATGACTCCAACTACTTTGCAACCCTCCTGCTGGGTCGCCAGGAGCCGGCGCGCGACATTTCGAATTCGCTCGGGAGTTCCGACGGAGGTGCCTCCGTACTTTTGCACGATCAGGCGCATGGCAAGGCCGGCCCAGGATGAAAGCGAAGGATCACAGAACGGGATGGTTTTCGCTTATGTTCCAGCGGTGTCAACTCGTGAAACGTTAGAGGCGGTGTCAAAGACAATGGCGCAAAGGAATTGAAACGGCTCTAGAAACCGATGGCACGCAGGACATCTTGTTCGTTCGGCGCCACGGCGGTCAGTTTCGTAACGCGATCCATCATTGCCTCCGGATCTTTCAAGCCATGACCGGTCACGGTGCAAACGATCCGGCTTCCTTCCGGAATTTGCGCGAGGGAATAAACAGGATTGCGCTCTGGCTCACAACACTTGAAGAGCCCTGCGATAGGAGCCGCGCTGGCCGGCTCTACGAAAATTCCTTCATGCGTGGCGAGCCATTCTTGCGCCGCGAGAATTTCGTCATCGGTCACCACGTCAATCCCTCCATGCGAGACTTGCACCGCGCGTTTCGCCGGTTCCCAACTGGCCGGGTTCCCGATTCGAATGGCAGAGGCAACGGTTTCGGGATTTTCCACCACCCGATTATGAAACATTGGGGCGGCGCCCGCGGCCTGGAACCCGATCATGGCAGGCAGCCTGGTGGATTTTCCGGCTTCGCGATATTCGCGATAACCGGCCCAGTAAGCAGTGATGTTCCCGGCGTTGCCGAGTGGAAGAAGATGGAAGTTCGGCGCGTCTCCCAAGTCGTCGACGATTTCGAAGGCGGCTGTCTTCTGCCCCGCGATGCGATCGGGATTGATGGAGTTCACGATCGCGAAGTCATCGCGCGCGCCGAGCTGGCGCACGATGAGCAGCGCGTCGTCGAAGTTGCCTTCGATGGTAACGACTTTCGCGCCATAGGCAAAAGCCTGGAGCAATTTCCCGCTCGCGATTTTGCCTGCGGGCAAGACGACCGCGCATCGAATCCCGGCGCGCGCGGCGTAGGCGGCGGCCGATGCCGAAGTGTTGCCGGTGGAGGCGCAGATCAAAGCGAGCGCATTGCGTTCGACCGCTTTCGATACGGCCAGCGTCATTCCTCGGTCCTTGAATGAGCAAGTGGGATTGAGCCCTTCGTATTTCAAATGAACCTCGCAGCCGCGGCCGACGATGGCGCTCAGGCGTGGCGAATGAATTAAGGGAGTGCCGCCTTCGCCTAACGAGACCACCGGCGTTGACTCTGAGACCGGGAGAAAATCGCGGTAACGCGCGATCACTCCCCTGCCCCGATGTGGCGCGATTTGAACTGCTTGCGGTGTGTGCACTTGAGAAACAAGTGTCGCAAATAAAGCGCTTTTCCAATCTCGAAATGGAAAGGATCGGTGGGTTGCGTTCCGGGTAGCGCATGCGTCCCGCGTGCTGGCGAAGCCGTCTCGGGTTCGCGAACTTTCGCAAAGATTGTTTCGGCGGGACGCCGAAACCAACACGCGAGACGCGTGCGCTACCCAAAGGCACATCGAGCGACCCACTTCCGTCCCATCGCGCGGCGGAGCGCGAGATCCACCAGCCATTTGAGACGCGCTGAAAGGAATGGCGCTTTCCAAACCGTCCACATTTCCCCTGACGGCGGTTGTAAACCGCCGCTCCTTGGGGGTTACAGAAGAGAAGTTGAGAGTTGCTGGCTGAGAGTTGAGAGTCTGCGCGACGCGCGACGATCGCTTCGAATCATCAACCAACAACGCTTGACCACTAACGTTCCCAAATGCCAGCGCTGAGAAACGAAGACAAGCTGCGCCTTCTCACCCTTCTCCTGGAAAGCCGGCATGGAGATTTGCGCGAACAAAATCTGAATCGGCAGGGCAAAGGCCATTTTCACGTTTCCGGCATGGGCCACGAGGGTCTGGCCGCGCTCGGCCTGGCGATGGTGGAAGGCGATTACGTTTGCCCCTACTACCGCGACCGCGGGCTGGTGCTCGGCCGCGGAGTCGCGTCGCGCGAACTGGCGCTCGATTATTTCGCGAAGCGGAAAGGACAAAGCCACGGGCGGCAGATGCCGTCGCACTATAGTTACGCGGCGCGAAAAATCTGGAGTGTGCCGACGCCGACCGGGTCGCAGCTCCTGCCCGCGTGCGGCATCGCCTGGGGCATTCAGCTCGATCGCAAACCGAACGTCGTCGTGACCACGGTCGGCGATGCCGCGACTCGACAGGGCGATTTTTTCGAAGCCGTCTGTTTCGCAAAAGAACGCCAACTGCCGGTGCTCTTCGTCGTCGAGGACAACAAGTACGGTATCAGCAGCCCGACGCGAAAGATCAATCCTCGCGCTCTCGACGTGCTCCAGCCTAACGACTGGCAGGAGATCGACGGAAGCGACGTGCAGCAAATCTACGACGCCGGCGCGAAGGCGTTCGAGGCGATGCGGGCCGGCAGTGGTCCCGCTTTTTTCTGGGTCAACATGGAACGGCTCTCCAGTCACACCAGTTCCGATGATCATAAACTTTATCGGAGCGCGGAGGAACTGGCCGCGTGCGAGAAGTGCGACCCGCTCCGCCTTTGGAGCGAGCGCTTGATCGCCGAAGGCGCGCTCACCGCGGAGGATTACGCCGCGCTCGACCAGGAGATCAAGGAGCGCATCCGGAAGGAATTTGCGGAAGCCGAGCGCGCGGAAGATCCCACGGCCGACGAACTCGAGTTGCAGGTCACGGCGGAGCTGCCGCAACTGGATGACGAAATTTTGCCACCAGGCAAATACCGCATCGGCGACACGATCAACAAGACCCTCCGCCTTGGACTGGAGAAGAACGGCGATCGCATCATTTTCGGCGAGGACGTGGAAGACCCGAAAGGCGGTGTCTTTCGTCTCACCCAAAAACTTTCGACGGAATTCCCTAAACAGGTTTACAACTCGCCGCTGGCCGAATCGACGATCATGGGTGTGGCTTGCGGTCTCGCATCGTACGGAAAGCGCCCGGTCTTCGAATTGCAATTCATCGACTTCATCGGGCCTGGCTGGAATCAGCTCGTGACGAACCTTTCCACTCTGCGATGGCGCTCGTTCGGGACGTGGACCTGTCCGGTGGTGATTTACGCACCGTACGGCGCGTATCTGCCCGGCGGAAGTTTATGGCACAGCCAGTGCAACGAAGCCGCGCTGGCGCATTTCCCCGGGATAAACGTCGCGATTCCCAGCACGCCCGAAGACGCGGCGGGACTTCTCTGGACCGCGATGCACTGCGAGGATCCAACCTTCGTGCTCATCCCGAAGCATCTTCTTTGGGCGGAACACGAATCCGCGGAGCCGCTTCGAGCGGTCCCTTTGGGTGTCGCGCGAAAGCGCGCGAGCGGGTCTGACGTCACGTTGGTGGCGTGGGGAAATACCGTCGAGAAATCTCTCGAGGCGTTGGAGGAAATCGGCGACGAAGTGAGCGTCGACCTGATCGATCTGCGGTCGATCGTTCCGTGGGATCGCGCCGCGATTGAGGAATCGGTCCGCCGCACAGGACGTCTCGTGGTGGTGCAGGAGGACAGCGAGAATTGCAGCGTCGCCCAGATGATCGTCTCGCATCTTGCCGCCTTGCCCGATGTCTGGAGCGAGTTGATCGCTCCGCCGATCCTCGTGAGCAAGACCAACGTGATGATCGGTTATAACCCGATCTACGAATACGCCGCGTTACCCGACGTAAAACGTATCGTCGCCGCGATCCGGCGCTCGACCTCGACCCATGGCGAACGGGGCGCTATCGTCCACGTGCAACAGCGGGTGGACACGGGCGCCGCGAAAACGGAACCAATGCAAACGAAGGGGAAATCGAGCCACAAACAAAGTTCGCGAGCGATCACGATCCCGATCATGGGGGAAGGAATTCGGAACGCGAAAGTTGTTACGCTCTTGAAGAAGCCGGGCGACAAGGTGGAGCTCGACGATCCGCTTTGCGAAGTCGAAACCGACAAGGCCGTCTACCCAATCGAGTCTTCCTTTGCCGGAACGATGGGCGAATGGAAAACGGAAATCGGAGCGACGGTCGATATCGGCCAGGAAATCGGAACGATTGCCACCTCCGAAGGGGCGGACGAGGTCGAGACTACCGGAAATTCGATCGAGCGAAATGGTGAGCAACAAGGGGACGTGCTTCCACGCGTTCAGGAGATGCAGAAGCAGGTCCCTCCCGATCGCGCAGCCAAACCGGCCGCGATCGAGCCGGCTCTTTCGCCGACCATTGTGCGGCGCCTGGGCCGCGTGGTTTCCGCAAATTTGCAGATCGATGCGCGTTGGGAATCGATCCGCCAGGCGCGCGAAGCGGCCAAGAAACAGGATGGGAAAAACGCGCCTTCGCCCTCAGTCATGCTGGCCTGGGCGGTCGTGAGGGCGATGGAGAAACACGCGCCCTTCCGCCGGGTCATCCTGGAAGATGATCGCATCATCGAGCACGACGAGTTCGATCTCGGCATCGCGGTTTCGCTCGAGGGCGACCGGCTCGCGACTGCCGTCGTGACTCAGGCCAACAAGCGGGACTGGCCGGATTTCGTGCGGCGCTACCACCAGACCGTCGAGGAAACTCGCGGCGGCCGGGTGGATGCGGTGAATGCACCGCTTGTCATCAGCAGCCTCGGCGCGTTCGGTGTGCGGGCTGCCGCGCCGATCGTAGTGCCGCCCTCGGTCGGGACTTTGTTTGTCGGCTCAGCGCATTATGAAACGTTCGGCGACGGGAAGAAGAGCCAGAGCGCGGAAGTGATTACCTTGTCGCTGACCTTCGATCACCGCGTGGTGAACGGCGCCGGCGCCGCCAGTTTTGTCCACGAGATCAAGGAACAGATCGAGGGATTTAAGATGCCTGCGCCGGCGCGCGCAAAAACTTAAGTGTCATCGCAGCGGCACCGCTGCGAAATATTCCAGATGAAAACATTTCATCTCTGGGGCCTGATCGGCTTCACGTTCTCGACGCTCTTATCCGCCGCGGAGAATGATTCGCGCAGCGCATTGCCACCTCCGGTGAGTGAAAAGATTTATACCTTCGCGCAGATCGAAGCAGAGAAAGCCGAGTTGAAGGACAAGATCGTGCGCCTTGAGATTGCCTATCTCCTCGGGACCGGGAGTGACCTGCTGGGCGACGGCACGGTCCGTTACATCGTGAAAGACACGTCGAACAGCGCCACGCCCTACGGACAGGTGGCCTTTCCGCGGGAAGGCTTGCGCAAGACGGGCCTGGCGGAGAATCCGAAGAAAGGCCCACTCACTTTGTATGTGCGCGTCCATGTGTTCGATAATGACAAGAAAGCTGCGGCCATCTCCATTGCGGTTGGAACACATCTCTCCACCGCTGATGGCAAAGTCACCTACAGCTGGTGAGCGAGCGCTGTAGCAGCGGCCCTGTGGGCCGCTTGTGTTGAAGAGCGCCTGCGGCTCTTATCGCTTTGGTCGCGCCACGAATGCGTGTCGCAGAATTCGGGGGCGAATCCGTTTTCAATTGAGATAATGCGCTCCACTCACTAAACCGTTGAGTGCATGCAGCGCGGTTTCGTTCTTCTCATCAGCCTCATTTTGTTTCAGGGATGCGCGATGCATCGGTCCGCCTCGAAATCTCTCTCGGAAAAGCGCGTCCGCGAAAAGGAGGCGCGCACGGCAGCGCTGCATTGGCTTCAGCTCGTCGATGCAGGCGATTATGCACAAGCCTATGCCGAGGAACCCGCGCGCCTTCGGCTGTCGCACACCGACGCCCAGTTCGTTCGTTCCATGGAAGGCCGGCGCGCTCCTTTCGGGAAGGTGCTGTCGCGGACCTTTATCGGAGCGGCCTTCACCCGCAAGCTCACCGGCGCGCCCGACGGCCGCTATGAAAGCATCCTTTTCCGGACTGCTTTCGAACACAAAGCGCTGGCGGCCGAGCGCGTGATCGTGACCCACGAATCAGGCCAATGGCGCGTGGTGGACTATCGCGTTTACTGAATCCCGGCCCGCCCGATTTGGGTCCGCAATTTGAAATTGCTTCCAGCTTTTGGAGCGGTAGAGTCCGCGACGTAGCCAACCTCAACCAAACCGGAAATCATTATGAAACTACAAAACCGTCTCAGCAAAGCTGTCGTGCTCGCCAGCGCATTTCTCGTCGTCGCGTTTTGCTCGCCCGCTCTGCGAGCCGACGATTACTCGTTCAAGGTCCACAACAACACCAAGGAAGTCATCACGAAACTCCTGGTTTCGGAAGATGGAGAGAAATATGGGTTCTTCGATATCGGGGATGGCATCAAACCCGGTGAGACCGAAACCCTGGTTTGGGATAAATCCACCAACAGCCAGTCCTGCCACCAATGGTTCAAAGCTGTTTGGGCGAGCGGCGAAGAAGGGAAACCGGTTAAGTTCGATTTCTGCGAAACGGGCCTGACGCTCGAGTTCTAAGCGATTTGTTTTTTTGAAATGCGGCAAAGGGCGTGACCCTTTGCCGCATTTTTTTTGTCAGGGTCGAGCGGCGCGGCTGTATTCCTCCAGCGCTTGGGGCATCCACGCTTCCAACTGTTGGATCCGCGTGCCGTGAGAAGGATGCGTCGAGAGAAACTCGGGAGGTTGTCGCGAAGCTGATTGCTCCATCCGTTTCCAAAAGCGGACGCTTTCCTGCGGGTCGTAGCCGGCGCGGGCCATGTAGGTCAGGCCGATATGGTCCGCCTCGGACTCGTGCTCGCGACTGAACGGCATGAGGACCCCGAACTTTGCGCCGGCCCCGAGCGCGCCCATGACTGCGCGTTGCTTATCGTAATCCATGTCGGAAATGGAGAGGGCCACTCCGGTCATGGCCGTCTGAGCGAGAGTCTGCTGGAGAACGCGTTGCGCGCCGTGCCGCGAAGTCGCGTGCGCCATCTCGTGTCCGAGCACTGCGGCGAGGGCCGCTTCGTTTTGCGCCACCGGGATAATTCCCGAGTAAACCACGATCTTCCCGCCGGGCAGGCAAAACGCGTTCACTTTCGCATCCCGGATGAGTGACACTTTCCAGTCGAAGCCCTGCCCGGCTTTCCCCGTCGCGGCGGCGAGACGGCCGGCGACGCGTTTCACCATTTCAAGTTCCGGGCCGGAATCGATCCTCTGTGATTGCGAGAGGACCTGCTGGTAAGTCTGAAGACCGAGTGCGGCCTCCTGCTGGACCGACAGGGCGACGTGACTCTTCCGCCCCGTCTCCGGATTCACGAATTTTTCCGAAGTGAAATATTGATAGGCGAAAAACAAAGCCGCTGCCGCAATGGGAAGCCATCTGATGTGAGTTCGATTCATGGGCGTTTCGTTTGGGTCATTCTTGAATCGCGCGCGGCGGGGCCGCCCGGCTGTGCGGGCGTCAGCGAAATCAAGGAGCGGCGGTTTCCAACCGCCGTCTTCTGTAGCGGCGGTCTATGGCCGCCGAGCGCGCGGTCACAAATCGGTCGGCGGTCTGGAGATCGCCGCTCCTTGGTATTTGCAAACTCGCGGAACCGAATGAAACCGTGGGGATGCGATTCTTGACCAATCCCCTTCCCTGGCGCCTGGCCCTTCTCTTTCTCGTCCCGGTTGCTGGCGCGATTCATTCACGCGCGGCCGAACCAGAATCGGCCGATCTGCGCTACTTCCGCGAACTGGTCGAGACACGCAACTATTCGTTAGGCCAGCCCGTTTCTCCAAAGATGACGCCGGATGGCCAAGCCGTGATTTTTCTGCGAGGCGGCGCGCGCGATCCGGTGCTCCGGCTTTATGAATTCACCATCGCCGACGCGAAGCTGCGCGAAATCCTCACGCCGGAGAAACTGCTTCAGGGCGGCGAAGAGAAGCTCACAGCGGAGGAACGCAGCCGGCGCGAGCGCGAACGTCAAAGTTTACGCGGCTTCACCAGCTTCCAGTTGTCGGACGACGGCAGCAAATTGCTCGTCGCACTTTCGAGCAAGTTGTATGTGATCACGCGCGCGGATTCGCGCGTGACCGAACTCCCGGGCCGGAGCTGGATCGATCCGCATTTTTCACCGGACGGGCGCGCGGTCGCCGCCGTGAGTGGCGGCGAGCTTCACGTCATCGATCTCGAAACGAAAGCAGACCTCGCGGTGACCTCCGGCGGGACCGAAACAATCCAGCACGGCGTGGCTGAGTTTGTCGCGCAAGAGGAAATGCACCGGCATGAAGGATTTTGGTGGTCCCCCGATTCGCAGTGGATCGCATACCAGGAGACCGACAACACGGGAGTCGAAACTCGTTTCATCGCCGATCCTCTTCATCCCGAAACACCGCCGGCAAGAAATTTCTATCCGCGCGCCGGCACGAATAACGCGAAGGTCCGGCTTGGAGTCGTCGCCCGATCCGGCGGCGCGACGCGCTGGGTGGAATGGGATCGCGAGAAGTTTTCCTACCTCGCCCGTGTCGTCTGGAAAGAAGCCGCGGCGCCGCTATGCCTTTTGGTGCAAGATCGCGCGCAACAGGAGGAAATCTTGCTCGCGGTTGATTCAACTTCCGGCGCCACTCGCGAACTGCTGCGAGAAAAGGATGCCGCCTGGTTGAATCTCGATCCGAAGGCAATGCCGGTCTGGCTGAAAAACGGCCGGCAATTTCTGTGGACCACAGAGCGGAATGGCTCGTGGCAAGTCGAGTTGCATTCAGCGAAGGGCGAGCTCGTGCATGCGATTACGCCGCCCGATTTCAATCTCGAAGAATTTGTCGATCTCAACCAGACCGATCGCTCGATCGTCGTGGCGGGCGGTCCGGATTCGCGCGAACGCCATCTCTTTCGTTTCGCGCTCGAGACGAAAGCCGAGCCGCAACAACTTACGCACGAGAGCGGACGCCACGACGGCGTCTTCGGGGAAGCGAAGGAACAATTCCTTCATCGCTTCGATCTTCTCGACGGTCGCGCGGGATGGGAAGTGTTGCGCACATCCTATGGCGGCAAACTCGGCGCGCTCCCTTCCGTGGCGGAGCGTCCGTCCTCTCTTCCAAAAGTGGAGCTGACGCGAACGGACGGCCCGCGAGTCATGGATGCGGCTATTGTGCGTCCGCGCGCTTTTGATAAACGCAAACATTACCCCGTCATCCTGGACGTTTACGCGGGACCGGGACACAAACAGGTCCTCGCGCAGCCGGATCGCTACATGATCGACCAGTGGATGGCCGACCGGGGTTACATCGTCGTCGCGATCGATGGGCGCGGAACACCGGGGCATGGCCGCGAATGGGAGCGAGCGATTCGCGGGAATCTGATCGACGTGGCGCTCGTGGACCAAATCGCCGGATTGCAGTCGCTCGCTAAACATGAACCGGCGATGGATCTAAAGCGCGTCGGCGTGGTGGGCTGGTCGTTCGGTGGATATTTCTCCGTGATGGCGGCCATCCGAAGGCCCGATATTTTTCGATGCGGTGTCGTGGGCGCGCCGGTGGTGACGTGGGAAAATTACGACACGCACTACACCGAGCGCTATTTAGGCTTGTGGTCGGAAAACGCCGAATCGTTTCGAGTTAGCAATGTTCTTACTTACGTTGCCGAGTCACGCCAGCCTCTCCTGATTATTCACGGGCTTACGGACGACAACGTTTATTCCCAGCATTCGATGCAACTCTGCGATGCGCTTTTCAATGCTGGCAAGGCGTTTAACTTTCTCCCGTTATTAGGCACACATATGGTGAGCGATCCCCTGCTCCGTTTGCGCCGCCAAACCCGCATCGTTGATTTTTTCGACGGCGTCTTGAAGTCGAAATAGGGGGTTGACGGGACTGATTCGATTAGGGCTAGAAGCGAGCCTGGGTAGCGCACGCGTCTCGCGTGTTGATTTTGGCGTCTCGCCGAAATGGACTTGGGCTGGCCGAAGTTCGCGACCGCGAGACGCGGTCGCCAGCACGCGAGACGCGTGCGCTACCCGATTGTTTAGATGTCCTGACTACGTACCTCGAAGCACAACCTCTCGGTGTTCGAGCTCTGAAGTTTAGGAGCAGATCATCGATCCGCACTCGGCGTCTTCAGTGGCGGAAGCTTCGCTTCAATCTCCGCGCGATTTGGCTCCAGCCACGGCGGTAGCACGAGCGTTTCGCCCAGATGCGCGCGGTCCTCATCCACAGCGAAGCCGGGACCATCCGTGGCTAATTCAAAAAGAACGCCCCCCGGCTCCAGGAAATAAACGGACTTAAACCAAAAACGATCGATCACCGGGGTCGGACGCGCTCCCTCTTCGGCCACGCGGGTCCGCACTTCGAGTTGATGCGCTTCGTCATCCACGCGCCACGCGATGTGATGAATGCTGCCGGTGCCCCAGGCGCCGCGGCGGTCCGCCGGCGTTTCCCGAAGATCGACATACGCGCCGGATTTTCCCTCGCCCACACCGTAACGATGCCAGCCGTTTTCCGACCCAAGATGCGTGAAGCCCATCGCTTTCGAGAGGAAAGAAGTCGTGACGACCAGATCGCGCTCGACCATCCGCGCGCTTTCGAGTCCGCGAATCTGATGCTCGACCGGGATCGGGCTTCCGTCCCACGGAGTGAAGGTTCGGCCTAACCCGCCTCCGCCCTTGACGGGCTCCGCCGTGGCGAGCGAATCCTCGCTTTCCACCAGGGCAATGTGCAAGCCATGGGGATCAGTTATCGGCAGCACATCCTGGCCGAACCGCCTTTCGGCCGCAGCGATGGCGACACCATATCGCTCCAACCGGGCGTTCCAGAAACCAAGACTGCCCGGCGGCACTGCGAGCGAGACTTCGTTGCTGAGACCGTAGCCCTCACGGCTCGGCGCCATTTGCGCCCAGGGAAAGAAGGTCAGGTCCGTGCCGGGATGCCCTTCCGCGTCGGCGTAGAACAAGTGATAAGTGCCGGGATCATCCTGATTCACACTTTTCTTCACCAGCCGCAGGCCCAGGACACCCGCGTAAAAATCCAGGTTTTCCTGCGCTGGCCCGGCGATGGCCGTGACATGGTGAATTCCTTTGATCTCGTTCACAACGTTAGCCCTACATCCAGCGGCGCTTCTTGAAATAAACGATTTGGAAAATGGCCACCGCGAGCATGAAAAGGAGACAGCCCAGATAACCCCACGGCTGATACAGTTCCGGCATATTCCACGGCAGCTTTTTCCCATCCGCTTCGCGGGCGAAATTCATTCCGTAAACACCGGCGATGAAGGTGAGCGGGATAAAAATGGAAGAGATGACCGTCAGCACCCGCATGATTTCATTTGTCCGGATGCCGACGCTGGAGAGATACAATTCCATCAGGCCTGAGAGAACGTCGCGGTAACTCTCCACCAGATCCATCAGCTGCACGGTGTGATCGTAGCAATCCCGCAAATAAACTTTCGTCCCCTTCGACACCATGCCGGTCTCTTCATGCAGGAGCGAATTAATCAGATCGCGCACCGGCCAGATGAAGCGCCGGATTTGCGTCAACGTGCGCTTATGCCGATTAAGGTCGCCGACAGGATTCTTAATCGGAACGCGGTCGAGCTCATCTTCGATCAAGTCGATCTCGCCGCCGACGGTTTCGAGGACGGGATAGTAATGATCGACGATGGAATCGAGGAGTGCGTAGGCCAGATAATCCGCCCCGAGTTTACGGATGGCGCCGTTGGCCGCGCGGATTCGGGCGCGCACCGGCTCGAAGACATCGAAGTCAGCTTCTTCCTGGAGTGTGATGAGAAAATGTTTGCCGAGAAACATGCTGACCTGCTCGCCGCACATTTGCTTCGCGTCATTCAGGTAGAGCATCTGGGCGATGATGAATAAGTAGCCGTCGTATTGTTCGACCTTCGGCCGCTGGCCGGTGGCGAGAACGTCCTCGAGCGCGAGCGGGTGGAGATCGAAGCGCGTGCCGAGTGCGCGCAGGACCTCGATGTCGCCGAGCCCGTCTATGTTGATCCACGTCACCCGTTGATTGTCGAGGTGCGACAGGAGTTCTTCACGGTCTGCGATGACGCGTTCTTCGAGGTGCGCGCGATCGTACTCGATCAGGGTAATAACGGGCCGGCGGTTAGCCGCTTCGTCGCGCGGGCGCAAACTCCCCGGGGATTCGCCCGGAATCGGATACCGTGTCTTGAACATGACCTACTCTGCGACAAGGCGGAGCAAGCGGCGAGTTGAAAGCGGTGAATTGTTGTAACTATGGCGCGGCTAGGCTGACCAAGGAGCGGCAGTTTCCAAACCGCCGTCTTTTGTAGCGGCGATCTTTGACCGCCGGACGCACGGTCGCAAATCGGTCGGCGGTCTGGAGGCCGCCGCTCCTTGACGCGGTCTCGAATGCTATGCCGGCACGGCCCCCGAGGGCGGCAGTGCTCCCGCGTTTTTTCTCCGGCGAAGTTCCATCGCCCAAAGGCCCAGGACGGTGAGCAGATCGCTCACCAGATGGGTTCTCTGCACCGCGCTTTCGGCTGCTGGTGTGAGCGTCGGTTCGAGGAGATCGCGCACAGGCTTGATCTCGGCGGCGGTCGACCCAGCGTCGGATTGCTTGATTGCGGCCAGGGTGGCGTGGCGCTGTTTCGTTGCGGTCAGAATCGCGTCCATGTTTTCGTACGCGAACAGGCAGAAGAGCAAGGTGACAATCAACGTTGTCACGGCGGCAGGCAGTTTACGAAGCGAGGAAAACGCGAGCAGGCCGCCGACAATGACAACGTAGAGCGTCCAGTACGCTTGCAGCGCGTTAGAGCGTTCGAAGTAGAGCTGAATCAATTCATCGTATTTCATAAGCCGAGCCGATTATGGAGGCGAGACTCCCGGAGGCGAGGAGAAAAGCGGTCCCGAATTTTCTTCGATCAAAACCGGCAAATCGCGGACGAATTCCGCCAAAGCCGAAACGACCTCCGGCCGCACCACGATGGACGGACGAACTTCGCGCAGAAGTGCGATAGCTTCAGCGACTCTGTCGGCTTTGCCGGCCGAAAGCAGATAAGCCGCGGCGGCGCCGGCTGTGCGTGAGTAACCGATTTTGCAATGGATGTAGACGACGCCTTTCCGGCTTTCGTGGTCGATGAACGCCGCCATCTCGTGCAATTGAGCGACGGATGGCGCCGTGAGATCGAGAATCGGAATGTTTCGATAAATCAGAGCGCGGAATGGCTTCGGTTCGGAAAATTCGGCGGTGAGGTCGAGCACGGCGGTCACGCCGAGCCGCGTTGCTGCGGCTGCTTCGGCATGGCTGAGCGTCCGCCCAATCCAGATCTGAGGCGTTACTTGGTCCCAAGGCCGGCATTGACGCCGGTAGTAGAGCAACGAAAGCCACTGGCCTAACAAACAGGGAGCCAACACGAGTTGAGCGCTCCAATGCAATCGGCCATCGCTCTTGTGGAAGACAACCGGGCCGAGCCCGAAGTAAGCGCTGGCGACAATGACCAACGCTATCATCGGCCAAAGAAATAAAGCGCCCCACGGCCAAAACCAAACCACCAGACAGGCGAGGACCAGCGCCGCAGCGGCGTAGTAAAGGCCGATGCGACGGTTCTCGATCACCGGATCTTTCAACGCGGACTCGCGAACGAAGTAAATGCAACAAACGCCGAGCGCGAAGCCGGCCGCGACGTCCATAAAGTGATGCTGGTAGGTTAGAAGAGTGGAGAGACCGACCAGGACAAACCACACATTCGACGCGCTTCGCCAGAAGCCGCGGGTGTGCCGGGAATAGTGTTGCGCCAGAATCGTTCGAAAGGCGATGTGGAGCGACGGAAGCAAGTTGTAAGGTTTGTCCATTCCTCGAAACCAATCGAAGACCGCGCCGAGCCAACCGCTCGCGTGCGGGCGGTCGAACGCGAAGCGAAGTGGAAACAGGAGAAAGCAGATTCCCGCTACGGCGATGGCCGCTACAATCCGTTTCGAGAATGTCGTCAGCTCCCTCTCGCTGCGGCAGAGGAACGGCGCCGCGACAAAAAACAGATCGATCGACATGTAGGGAACGATCATCAGCGGCACGAACGGGATGAGACGTTCCCATTCGAAGTAGAGCGTGGCCACGTCGCGCCGTTGCGCTGTGATCCAATTGCACCAGCCGTAGACGCACAGGAAAAGGACCGAGAGACCGATGGACGCGCCGAGCGCTCTTACGGTTAATCGAGCGCTCCGTCGTTCGATGTTTGATAATGGCGGCGTAGTTGCAGCACCGGCCAGCGCGCGCGCGCCCTCCATCTTACTCATCGACTCGTCGCGCAATCGACACGGTGAAAATTCCCCACTCGTCTACTTCCATCGTGACTTTTTCGAACCCGGCCGTGCGGACCAATTCGTCCATCTCCGCCGTGGTTCTTCGCCGCATGATCCAGGGTTTGCCTTCGCGATTACGGAGCACGCGCGCGATGAATTCAACTTGGGGATGCCAGGGTTGGTTCGTGTAAACGAGATGCCCGCCGGGTTCAATCGCGTCCGCCAATCCGCGCAACGAGGTCAGCACCGCTTCATTCGACGGAAACAATTCGAACAACCCCGAGACGAGGCCGATGGTCGGTCGCGGTTCCATCGCGGAGAGTGAGGCGCGGTCGAAGGCGTCGCCGAACGCGACCGTTACATTCATTAGGCCAGCGTCCCGGGCCAGGCGCGTAGCGGCATCGAGGTTCTCCTGCTTGTAATCGCGCAGGAGCGCCGTCATCGGGATATCCGGCAAAGCTCGCATCGTCTCGATGAGATATCGGCCCCCACCCGCCGCGATATCCACGATCCGCACCGGGCGTCCTTCCGCGTGCGTTTTTTCGATGACGCTCCGAAGCAATTTCTCCAGGTTCTTTTTGCGCTGACGAATTCCACGCCAACCGATGCTGTTTAAATAGCCGTGGTCGATGAAACGGCCCAGTCGCGTCGATCCCTGCGCTTTGTTTTCGTAAACATAATCGAGCGTGAGCCCGGAATCGAAACCGCTGCGCCAGCCGAGATCGATACCCTTGCTCAGACGCCCGCCCGTTTTCATGCCGGCGCGCACGAGGGCAAACTGCGGGCTGCCACGCAGTTTCAAGCGTTCGTATTCCTCCCAGGTGTAGCCAAACTTGTCCGCGTTGAGCAGGGATGGTGCGACCCGCTGCTCGGCGAATCGCTCGACGATAAATTCGCGGGCACGTTCCACCACCTGCGCCCGTTCTTTCTCGTGAAAAATCGCGTGATACGCAGCCGGGAAAACGTGCATGCGCTTCATGGGCGAGGAGAGGCCGTTAAAGAATTCCCGTTGGGCCTCGAGACTAACCACCCAATCGCGGCCGGCGCTGAGCATGAGCGTGGGCACGTTGATCGCCCCCGCATCCGCGAGTAGACGCGTGCCGGCGTCGTGCAAATCGATCAACACATTCACCGCGATCTGGCGGAAGATCAGTGGATCGGCGTCGTACAGCGCGGCTTGCACCGGATCGTGCGTAAGCATTTTCGCTTTCACGTAGCTCTTGACGAAGCTGGACCCGAGAAACTTTTGTTTGAGCCGAAGCGACGGGATGGCGAGTGGCACATAAAGCCGCACTCGAAACGCCGGTGTCGCAAGAATCATAGCGCGAATCGGCGGGGCATAATCATGCACCCAGGCCGCGACCGAGACCGCGCCGACGCTGTGCGCCAGCACGATGATGTTGTTCATGGCGAAGCCGTGCCTATCCACGATGTGCTGCACGAATGCGTCCACATCTTTGACCATGGAACCGAAGTTCTCTGCGGAGCCGCGCTCGCCGGGAGAGCGGCCGTGGCCTCGCGCATCCCACGCGAAAACGGCAACGTCATTCAGAGCGAGCATTTCCACTACTTCCGACCAGCGGCCGGAATGCTCGTGGCCGCGGTGAAAGAGGAGCAGCGCCTTTTCTTTGGCTTCCGCCGGAACCCAGGCGCGATAGAACAGCTCCGCGCCGTCCCAGCTCACCATCGTTTCTTCAGCTGGCTGCATGTTGTTGCGCCAATTGCCTCACGGATTCGTGCAATTCCGCGGCAATGGCGGCGCTCGCGTTTTTTTCTGGCGGCACCGATGCGTAGTTGCGCGGCGCGCCGATGATCAGACGCACTTTCCGAGGACGCGGCCAGCGGCTGCCTTTTGGCCAGGCCCGGAACGCGCCGTCCAAATAACAAGGAAGAACCGGAACGTCCCGGCCCGCCACGAGGGCGCCGATACCACCCTTGAACTCCTGAAGTTCTCCATTCGTGGAGCGGGTTCCCTCCGGGAAAATGATCAGGACGTTGCCGGCATTCGCCAGGAGCTCGCCGCAAATCGCGAGGCTCTGGCGGACATGAGTCTGGCGCGCGAAGGGCAATGCGTTCACGACCACGGTCGCGATCCAGGTGCGCGGCACGCTTTTGAAAAAATAATCCGCGGCCGCCGCGGGAAAGGCACGATGCAAACGGCGCAGCGGCAAGCCCGCCAAAAGACAAACCGTATCGAGATGACTCGAATGATTTGCGACGAGCACAAACGAACGATTACTGCGCAGATGTTCTTCGCCGACGATTTCGAACCGGCAATATGTGCGCAAAAGCGCCCGAATGAGCAGGGCCACGAGCGAGCGCAATCCATAGACGAGCATGTCCGGTTCCCGGGGAAAATTCCGGAGACGCTCGATCAAAGTTTGGTCGAGATCCGCTGCGGGTTCGTATTGCCATTTCTTCATCGCAGCTCGTGGTAGTACCCAGCCATGTGCATGAAGAGCGGCGCGACGTAAATCAAACTGTCGATCCGATCGAGAATGCCTCCGTGCCCTGGAATCAAACCTCCCATATCCTTCGTGCCAATGTCACGCTTGATCATGCTGATCGAGAGATCGCCGAGTTGCCCCCCGATGCCGACGATCAATCCGGCCAGGATCAATTGCCACGGCCCGAATTCCGGAAAAGAGAAACGCAAGAGCCAGGGCAAGGCCATCGAAACCGCCAGCGCACCCGCGGCGCCTTCCCAGGTTTTGTTCGGACTGATCTCGCTCCGGAGTGGATGACGGCCAAACAATCTCCCGAAGGTGAATGCCGCCACATCGTTCAGCTCGGTCGCGAAAATCACATACAGGAGATAACCATAGGCGTTCACCGCGTTCGCCAAAAAGCCAAGATGTCCAAACATCCAGCCGATGTAGACGAAGCCAACAATGGCCAGCGACATGCGTTGTATTTCGCCGCGCGCGTGATTGCGCAAGATCGGAACGAGCAGGATCAGTGCGATCGCGAAGACCGGCACGGCCACAAAAAATCCATACCACCCGGAGCCCGGTTCTTCGCCGCGCGGATGAGACATCAACGACGCCGCGCCGACGGTGACGATGCCGGCATAGACGGCGCCAATCATCCACCAGTCACGATACAATCCGGAAGCGCGCGCGAATTCTTTGAATCCGAAAATCGCGAGGAGCGTGATGCCGATGATGGTCGGGATGCGGCCGGCAAAAATTACCGCCAGGCCGATCGGCGCCAGCACGAGCCAGGAGCGATACGTGCTCCAGATCGGACCGAGTTGTTTCTTCAGCCCCCATTGCAGAACGCTGAGCACGATTCCTCCCGCCGCCAACGAGCCGAAGATGATGCGCAAATAGGCGGTAAAGATGGGGTCGTGAAGCGCGTGGTGCGGGGACATCAAATGGAAACAGACTTCGCTCGCAACGCGGCCATGATTCGTTTCAATCGGATGGTCATTGTCTGCACACAGCCTGCAATGACAATAAGGCAGGCCCAGTCCAGCACGGTCAAGCTCGCGCAGCGAATCGCGCCACTGTTCCACCAAACGCAAGCGAGCGTGACCCACGCGCCAATATGCAGGACCACCATGCGCCACGGCTTCGACATCAGCCCGCTGAATTCCCGTTGCACGCCGACGGCTTGTCCAAACATCCCGACGTATGCGGTCAGGAGGGCAAAGATGGCGGCCCAGTACCCGAACAATGGATTCATCCAGCCGCTGTGCGCCACGCCGGCAAAAATCAGAACATCCGAAACCCGATCGGGCAGATCGTTCAAGATCTCACCACGCCAGCTCGCCTGGCCCGACGCGAGCGCGACCATTCCATCGAGCATGTTGAACCAAAGCCGCAGATAGCAAAATCCGGGTGCGATGAAGAGAAGCCAGTCATGCCGGCTCGATTTCCAAAAACACAACGCGGCCAATGCCGCGGCGACAACTGAGAGATAAGAGATCGCGTCCGGGTGGATTCGGTGTCGAACACAAAACCGGGTCAGGCCTTGCGCGGTCGCCCGAAAAACATCCGCGATGGGACGGCGGGAGGTAGGTTTGTAATCCGCCATTCACGCAATCGAAATTAGGCGCACGAGTGGGAGCAGAATGGCGCGCGGCGCCTTAAAACGAGCGAAGCTGCATCTCACGATGGCAGCCTGGAAAATTGGAAGCGCAGGATGTGGAAATCCTGCGCTTCCTGTAGCCCTTGGGCAGCTTACATGTAGTTCAACGCGCCGCACCGCCAGCACGTGAACCAGGTCCAGTTGCTCGAGACGTAGTTCCCCGCACCGTCGTTAAAGCACGTGTAGAGAAGTTGCCGGGAACGACCGCCGGCCTCACCGGAATCCTCGCCCTTTTCTCCGCCTGTTCCGCCCTCTTTTTCCGGCTTCTTGCCTGTTTTTTCGTCAGCCATAATAGTGTCCTTTCGTGTTGTTCGTTGTTTTGTTTCGCCGCCACATCACTCGATCTGGTGGCAAATCTTTACGCTTTCGCACAGCGGCGACAAGCCTTTGCCAGCTCCGCCGTCGTTTTCTTTGTTCCCTGTTAGACTGATAGGTTAGCGCATTTTGCGAGTTATCTTTTCGCCTTCAGACATCTGCCGATTTGGAATTCAAGCGTGAGCGGCCGCGGCGACAGCCGGGGGATGCGTTTGGGAATGAGCCGGGGGCGCTCCGGTATCCGACGCATAATAGAGATCGTGAAATAAGCCTTTCCGCGCGAGCAGCTCTTCTCCGCTGCCTTGCTCAGCAATTTTTCCTTCACTCAAGACGATGAAGTTATCGCAAAACGGCAGCAGCCAATGAAGATCGTGATCCACCACCATTACCGTATGATCCTTCGCCGCTTGCCGGATCATTCCAAGGATGGCGAATTTTTCCTGGTTATCCATTCCCACCGTGGGCTCATCGAGGAAGAGAACCGCAGGGTTGCGCAACAGGCAGCGGGTGAGCGCGAGCAGCTTGCGTTGTCCACCGGAAAGGCGGCGGCCGGCCGCGAACTCCGCATCCAGTGGGTCGCCTTTCACGCCTGCCTGAAGAATGCTCCAGATGCCTGTCTCCTCACAAATCTTCCGGATCTCCTCATCGGTGGCCTCCGGCTTCGCCATGGTCATGTTGACGCGGAGGGTGTCGTAAAAGAAGGCCGGGAACTGCGACATCATCGCGATGTGGTCGTACAAATTATCTGCCGCGTAATCCTCCACTGGCCGGCCTCCGAGAATCACCTGTCCCTGTTGCGGATCGTAAAAGCGGAGCGCCAGCTTGAAAAACGTGGTCTTGCCTTGCCCCGTCTTGGCTACGAAACCGGTGATTTTTCCGGGCGGCAACTCGAACGAGACGTCATCATAAATTAAGCGTGAGCCCGGTTTGTAGGAGAAGGTAAGATTTTTAGCAGCAAGCGTCGGCGCGATTGAATCCACGCGCACGTCGCCGGAGCGTTCTTCGCGGCTGGCCTGCGACTCGAGCATTTTCGTGACGGTTTCGATGCGCGGCCAGGCGCTCCCTGCCATGACGATGTAGGCGGAAAGCGCTCCGATTGGCGCCATCAATTGCGGAGTAAGGAGGAAGATCGCCACGACATTACCCGCGGCCCCGGGGTCGGTGGACCGGAAAGCGATGAAGACGCCGAAGGCAAGCATCACCACTTGGATGAACCAGCTCGGCAAACCGTTGACGAGATTGAGCGATTCGATCGTCAGCGTGGTTTTTAACCGCGCCCGGAGCAAGGCATCCAACTGGGCGTCGTGCTTCTTCGAAAAGACCGGCTCCGCTTCCATGGTCTGAATTTCTTCCGGCGATTGCATGGCGCCGGTGA
>Ga0193744_1000169_pt1 | contig 20141 bp, 13 predicted proteins | sample L1a1metaG_FD_143056 | JGI IMG/M metagenome (GOLD analysis project Ga0193744, IMG submission 143056) | Soil microbial communities from a riparian zone of the East river system, Colorado, United States - L1a1 | ecosystem: Environmental > Terrestrial > Soil > Riparian zone | place: USA: East River...
CTCCTCCACCAAATCTACCTGCAGTAACTACTGCAGGCCGGGTACTTAAAAAAGCAAAGTCCTGGTTGAGTATTTCAGGTTTAATTGTTCGCAATAAACTAATGTCGTCTACAATAAGAATTCCTCTACCATGAGTAGCAATAACAAGATCATTCGTTTTAGGATGGATCACCAGGTCTCTAACCATGGCATATTCAGGGATATTTGCTTTCATCCTGGCCCAGTTTAGTCCACCGTCTATACTCATAAATAAACCCATCTCTAAACCGGCAAATAATAGATTAGGATTAATATTATCTTCTAGTATTTTATTAGCAACACCTGTGAATTCTAAACTCTTAATCATTGACCAGGTTTTACCCATATCAGTTGATTTAGCTATATAGGTATTAAAATCACCATAATAGTGATTATCAAAACTTACATACACAGTAGATTTATCAAACCTGCTCACTTGAATACTACTTATCCAGGTCCCTTTTGGTACACCACAGGATTCATAATTGGCAGAAACATTGGTCCAGGTCTTCCCAACATCTTTCGTATACTGTAAATTACCATCATCAGTACCTACCCAAACTGTATTTTCATCCAGGGGTGATTCTGAAATAGTGTATATCGTACAATGGTTTTCTGCTGAGGAATTATCAACAGTCATACCTCCCGATTCTTCCTGCTTTTGCTTTGCTTTATTGTCAGTTGTCAGATCTGGTGATATCTTAACCCAGGTAATTCCTTTATCAACTGATTTATACAAATATTGTGATCCAGTATATATTGACTTAGGATTTGTAGGGCTTTTAACAATGGGCGTATTCCAGTTAAACCTAAGTTCAACTTCTCCAGATCCGTTCTTTGGTTGAATACCTTGTGAAATATTGTATTTCCTGTTCACGCGTCCCATATTGCCACCCTGATATTCTGCATATACTATCTCAGGGTCTTCAGAATCTGGTTGAACCCAGAAACCATCCCCGCCATATAGATTTACCCAGTCACCATTCTTAATGCCTCCTGCCTTTTGTGAAGGGGCACACCAGGAACCATTATCCTGTAGGCCACCATATACAAAATATGGATCTTTATTATCTACGGCAACATGATAAAACTGTGAAACAGGAAGGTTCCAGAAGAAAGTCCAGCTATTCCCTTTATCCAGACTTTGGTATAGCCCACCATCAGATCCCAATATTAAATGAGATGTATTTTTAGGATCAATCCATAAAGCATGTAAGTCGGGGTGTATTCCTGCAAAGTACTGAGGCTCTGTAAAAGAATATCCGCCGTCCTTACTTATTGAAAAAGTATAAGAAGGTCTGTATACTCTTTTTGGATCAATTGGGTCAGCTATAAGACAACTAAAATAAAAAGGTCTGGCACATACATTATTGGTGGCACTCTGAGACTTCCAGGTCTCACCACCATCAGCAGATATGTACAATCCTGTTTTTTCAGACTCTACTATTGCCAATAAATTAAGTGGTGCACTTGGAACAACGGTAAGTGCTACTCTACCGAAATTACCCTGAGGTAGCCCATTAGATAGTTTCTTCCAGTTCTTTCCACCATCTGTACTTTTATAAATACCACTGCCTGTACCTCCTGAATTAAATGAATACGGAGTTCTTCTGAATTCCCAGGTTGTTGCATAGACTATATCCGGATTTGTCGGGTCAAGAGAAACATCAGCACATCCGGCCTTATCAGATATAAAAAGGATTTTATCCCAGGTATTACCACCATCAGTTGTTTTATACAAACCCCTGTCAGGACTATCATTAAATAAATGACCTGGAACAGCAACATAAACAATATCAGTATTAGTAGGGTGAATCACAATTTTACTAATATGCTCAGAGTTTTCAAGGCCTATTTTAGACCAGTTTTCTCCACCATCAGTGCTTTTATATAGCCCATTACCATATGATACCGTGTTGCGCATATTACTTTCACCAGTACCGGCCCATATAATTTCAGGCCTTTTCTGATCAACGGCAATAGCACCAATAGACTGACAGTATTTATCAAATACCGATTTAAATTCAGTTCCGGCTGTTGTTGTCTTCCATACACCACCACCTGCTGTTCCCACATAAAAAATACGGGGATCACTGTTTACTGCGTCAATAGCAGTAATTCGACCACTCATTACTGCGGGACCAATGTACCTCGCTTCACACATTCCTATGGTAGAAGAGGTAAGTTTCACCTGTCCATATGAATTTAAAATATTCATAGAGCAGATAAAAAGGAATAACAACTTGGGGATTTTCATAGACTGAATTATTAAAATAAAAATGCATTCGCCAAGTGAATATATAATCCTAAGGGGATAATATTAGTTAAGCGAATGCATTCAAATAATGAAAAATATTATTAATTACTTTGCAGGCATTTTAAATATGGCAGGATCAATCGGAGTATTCACTTCAATCTTATCCCACTTAATAACACCACCTGCCATTTCAGTATTCATATTGAAAGGAAAAGTGATGCCATCATCAGTCTTCTTAAAATTAGAAAACATAGTAGCTCCTTCAACCTCCTTATCTTCAGTCTTAACTATCTGTACCTCTTTAATAATGAAACTGGAAGCTTTATCTATATATTTATAGTTAACTCTACCATCTTTAGTAGTCACTTTAATTTTATAAACTTCTGTTCCATCTACCTCATCATTTCCTACTAATTCTACTTTATTTCCTTTTTCCTTTGCGTTAAACAAATCCCCCTGGACATCCATTTGACCTTTCATCTCCTTTATTTGGTCAGCAGGTATAGGTTCAGCATTCGGATTACCCTGAAAAGGCATAACCTGCCATCCCGTTTCACCATCTACCACCTGGTTCATTGTCATACCCTGGATAGAAAGGTCAAATCTCATTGATTTGTTATTGACAATTTGTATGTTAACAGGAGCAGTCATTCCGGCTTGCAGTTCAATGTTACCGGTCATTTTAATTGTTTTAATATTGCCTATTTTATCTTTTCCCCCTATCGCTTCAAAATGTTTATTGACTATTTCATCTACTGTCTGAGCAGATAAAGCAAATTGTGCGGTTAAGAGAAATACTAAAGTAAATAAGATTGATTTTTTCATAGAAGCTAAGTTTTATTACAGTTTATTGAATATCTAATCAAAGATGTGAATATCATTACAAAGAGAATAACAATTTCGGTGAAAATTTAAATAATTCAGACTAACCACACGATTCAACCAATCAGATATACTTATTTAACATACGCTACATCATCATCTCCACGTTTATCTGCAATACCTATATACTCATCACCTTTATATTTTACGATAGCTTCAACCTTTCCCAGATGAGCTACTTTCTTTAATTTATGTCCCTTTTTCTCAAGATTAACTAATAAAAGCTCATTCCACATTTCTTCTTCAAACTGAATCTCATCAGGCAACCACTGTGAATGAAATCTTGGAGATTGAACTGCATCTTCAGCTTTCATCCTAAAATTAATAAGATTACAGATTATCTGGTAAACCGTAGTAATAATTGTTGATCCACCCGGTGAGCCTACTACACAGTAAACCTTATCGTTTTTAGTGACAATAGTAGGCGTCATAGAGCTAAGCATTCTTTTATTGGGTGCTATACAATTAGCTTCCCCTCCGATTAGTCCAAATTGATTCGCTAAACCGGGTTTACAACTAAAGTCATCCATTTCGTTATTTAGAATAAAACCTGCACCCTTTACTACTACTTTAGATCCATAAGCTGAGTTAAGTGTGGTAGTTATACTCACTGCATTTCCGTCCTTGTCTATTATACTAAAATGAGTAGTTTCATGACTTTCCTCCGGCAGGGCAATTACACCTGCAGTAATTAAATCGGAAGGTGTTGCTATATTAGTATTAAAACCAGACATCCTCGTCTTTAAATATGAGTCACTGATCAATGTCTTAACTGGAACCTTGTAAAAATCAGGATCTCCAAGGTAAGTAGCTCTGTCTGCATATACTCTTCTTTCAGCTTCAACTGACAGATGTATAGATTCTGTAGTATGAAATCCCAATTTATCAATATTATTTACATCTACCATTTTAAGTAACTGAATAAGTGCAATTCCTCCACTGGAGGGAGGTGGCATCGTAATAATAGAATATCCTTTGTAATCTGATACTAAAGGAACTCTCCATATTGATTGATAAGTCTTTAAATCTTCAGGTTTAATTATACCCTTATTGACTTGCATACAGTCCAACATTAACTTGGAAGTTTCTCCTTCATAGAATTCTCTTCTACCATATTTTTGAATTCTCTTAAAGGTTTGGGACAGTTCAATTTGTTTAAGTATATCTTCTTTAACCCAAGGCTTATCTTTAACAAATGGAACTGGATAAGAATTGTATTGCCTGAATAAACTTTGATTAGTATTAAGATTATTAGCTTCCCTTTCTGTAATGGCAAATCCATTTTCTGCAAGTCGTATTGATGGTTCTATTAATTTAGAAAAGTCTTTTAAAGCTGAGTACTTCTCAAACATGGTGAAAAGACCATCAATAGAACCCGGTACACCTACTGATAAATTTCCATAAGTTGACAAATCAGGTACAGGATCTCCATTCTTATCCAGATACATATCTTTGCTTGATGCAATAGGCGCTTTTTCTCTAAAATCAAGCGTAATTGCATCGGCTTTTGCAGGCTTATAAACCATAAATCCGCCACCTCCTATATTACCCGCTTCAGGGTATACCACAGTAAGTGCCAATTGAACTGCAATAGCAGCATCTATTGCATTTCCACCCATTGCTAAAATATCCCTTCCTACTTGTGACGCCAAAGGATGTGCCGTTACAACTATACCCTTAGAAGATATTCCAGTTTTCTCTATTTTATAAGATGTTGGTAAAATACCTCTTAAGTTATCCCAACTATAAAAAGATAGCAATAAGCCCATAAACAATACACTGAGAAAGGGTAGTTTCATATTTTTTAAATTTATATTTAAATATTCTACATAAATATTTTAATCTAATGTGAGTTTGGTATGGTATTTGGTTTTATAAAAATACAACTTAAATATAAAGCCTCGGCTTTAAACATATCTAAATAACAACAATTGTAATCCCATGAACGATCATATCGGTGTTAAACCCGGTAAACGATCCCAATAAAGTTTTGGTGATCAAGTATCGTTCAATGTTGCATAAGCTTCTTTTCTTAAGAACAGGGATTAGCTCAGTGAACAATATCAATCATATATATAAGCGTTAATACTCGGAGAGTACAATGCCTTTTATTGTATTTTCTTAAAGATAAGGTTGAGTAAAATCAATCTAATAACTCGTTTGCCTAGTTATTTTCATGGTTATGTTTTGTGTCATCTGCCGAGCAGGTGACACTTTTTTTTATTCTAGTTTTGTACCTGCCATGAATGATTATATAGATTTTGCTTTAACAGCTCTAAGACCACATTTAAAGCATTTCAATTAGTGAATATTAATCTTAAGGAATAATATTATTCTGCATAATTAGATTTATTATTTTGCGTTATATTAAGAATTTCATAACAAATAAGCACTATTATGAATCTCCGTTTCCCCCTCCTTGTATTCCTTTGCACATCATTTTTAGTTAATTTAACTGCCCAGGTATTTAGTAATGATTTTCTAAATATTGGAGTTGGTGCCAGAGCCCATGGGCTTTCGGGTGCTTATGCCTGCACTGCTGATGATGTTACAGCTCCTTATTGGAATCCGGCAGGTATGACACAGCAACAAAACCCACTTTCGGTTGGGGCAATGCATGCAGAGTGGTTTGCAGGAATTGCCAAATATGATTTTATTGGTATTACCAAGACTTTAAATTCTAAGAAAAATGCTGTAGGTGGAATTGCATTAATTAGATTCGGTATAGACCAAATTCCCTCTACCCTCAACCTGGTTAATTCAGATGGAAGTATTAATTATGACAATATATATGAATTCTCCTATTCAGACTATGCTTTACTTTTATCATATGCTCAACAATTAAAGCCAAATAGTCCTTTTTCTATTGGTGGGAACGTTAAAATAATAAACAGGAATGTGGGTCAGTTTGCTAATGCATGGGGCTTTGGACTAGATGCCGGATTAAGGTATCAGAAAGGAAGATGGGCATTTGCTTTAATGGCGAGGGATTTTACTACTACTTTTAATGCATGGAGTTTCAGCTTTACAGATAAAGAGAAAGAAGTATTAGAAACAACTTTCAATGCTATACCCGAAAATTCAACAGAACTTACCAGACCTACTTTTATCCTGGGTGCCAGCTATTTTATTCCTTTTAATGCAAACTATAGTTTAAGAACAGAAATTGATGCTAACATCAATACTGATGGACAAAGAAATGTATTGATCAGTAATAAAACCCTTAACCTGGACCCAAAGATTGGACTAGAGCTTGGCTATAAGAATTTTTTATTTATTAGAGGAGGTGTTGGTAAATTTCAAAGAGTTACAGATGATCTGGATATTAACAAAAAGAATCTTAATATGCTTCCAACTTTTGGAATAGGTCTAAAGTTAGGTAGGTTGCATATTGATTATGCACAGACAGATATTGGCAATCTATCTGAAGTACAATACTCAAATATATTTTCATTACAACTGGATTTTGTCGCTAAAAAAAAGGCAAACTAATATCTATAGTTTTTTAGGTATTGGAAACTAACCAGGATTCAATATTAGTCTTTATCCTTTCAAGTGGATCTATAGTTGCAAATACTTCTAATTCATGCCCGGTAATTATTCTATATAATTCCAGATACCTTTCTGAAATCTCTTTAATAAAAGAATCTGGCATCACCGGCATAATCTGATCTTCCTTACCCTGGAATCCATGAGCAATGAGCCATTCTCTGACAAATTCCTTTGATAGTTGTCTTGGAGCTAATCCTTTACTGAATCTATCAGCATAATCCTCCTCATAGAAATATCTTGAACTATCCGGGGTATGAATTTCATCTATAAGCAGAATATTGCCTTTATCATCTTTACCGAATTCATATTTAGTATCTACCAAAATCAAACCTCTTTCTTTGGCCATATTACTACCAATGTTAAAAAGCTCTAGAGAATATTTCTCTAATACTTTGTATTCCAATTCCGGTACTACTCCCCGGGCTATTATCTCTTCTCTTGATATATCTAGATCATGCCCTTCATCTGCTTTGGTAGAAGGCGTAAGAATAGGCTTCTCAAATTGCTGGTTTTCCTTTAAGCCTTCCGATAGACCAATACCGCATAAAACTCTGTTCCCTTCTTTATAAGTCCGCCAGGCATGTCCTACTAAATAGTTCCTGACCACCATCTCAACTTTATATGGGGTACATTTCTTACCAATACTAACATTTGGATCAGGAGCAGCTATCCACCAATTCGGAATAATATTGGCTGTCTCTTTAAGAAAATAAGATGCCATTTGATTTAATACCTGGCCTTTATGGGGAATATTTCTTGCTAATATATAATCAAAAGCGGAGATTCTGTCAGTAGCTACCATTACCAATAAATCATCAATGGTATAAACATCCCTTACCTTTCCTTTATAAAGATTCCTCTGTCCTTTAAATTTAAAATCTGTACCTGAAATTGTAATATTAGAACTCATTATACAAAGTTAATAAGCAGCAAAATTAATCAATTGTCAAAAGATGAGTGCCTACTAAAGGAATTTAGTAAGGTTCTTTTCGATAAGAATCTCCTTGAGTTCTTTTAATGCCTGAAATTGATGGGGCAATACTTTCTTAAATGCATCTTTTACAGATACATAATGACCTTTCTCTGAATCTGGAAGTAATTGAAATAGTTTATCTGCTACAAAATGTACATCTTCTTTAAGCAAATGTTTTAAAGAAGGTATTTCATGCCAATCAGCTTCTACCGCGACATTCCTTTCAATATTGCCATCATTAGAAGTCGTTTGTTCTAATTGAATGATATTATTAGTCTGACTTATTTTACTAAGCTTATCTGACTCTTCAGCATGGGAATTAGGTACATTTAAGTACTCACCTGCTTCGCTATTCATTAGAAAAATTTCTAAACCTTTCTCAGCAAAACGGTAAATAAATAAATTAACTTTTTCCCTAAGACTCATAATAATCTATAAAAATTGATAATAAAACATTCAAATATAAAAATAGTTTCCTAGAATATCCAATAGTATGTCTAAAATACTAAATAGTTAAACAATACTAACTACCTGGTCAACCACATATACATTTTAAAATAACAAAGTATTCTAAAATCATTAGTAGAAGTAGAAGGTATATCTTTTATAATATTAAAAAACCTTTGGGGTATTTTTGATTCAGTTTCTCTCCATTCATTAATAGTGGCATATTCTAAATCGTCAAGAAACAAGCTGGTAAATCCTTTGTCCTGATGCTCAACTAATCTACCTATTACACTATTATTCCTTGTAAGTTCAAATTTACTATTGATATAAGCATAAATTGTTGAGTTGTTCCAGTACACTGAAAACCGTCCGTCTTTATTCTTCCTAAATAAACAAAACTGTTCTTTTGTACCTAAAATAATAATAGGGTTTTTACTACTGGAAGGATAAAATCCATAAGCAAAAATATTTTCAGCATAGATATTTTGAATATACCCTGACCTAAATCCTTTAACAGTTTCTTTTAATTTGGTAGGCTCTGATTTATAAGACAATAATTCCCAATCATCTTTTTGAATAGAAATACATTTAACCCTAATAGCTTCAAAACATCTGATAATATAGGCCAGATGTTTTTCGGGATTTATTCCAAAAGAAACATATAAATTAAGCCTCTGCCAAACAATAAAAACAAGGAAAACAATGGAACTAAGCGTAATTAAAAATATTATTCCCAAAATAATCAAAGATTGCATGTACAGAATTTCAGAAATTTAGTCAATTGTAATATTGTTTTCTTTTTATAATAAATCATAAAATTGGGATCATTATAATAAAGGGTAAAAATAAAAAATCCACCCTTAACAGAGTGGATTTCTTAATATAATTATAAAAAATATTACCCAAGATATGATCTAAGGGCATTACGGTTATATGATTTTCTTAATCTTCTTATAGCACGTTCTTTTATCTGTCTTACTCTTTCGCGGGTAAGTCCATATAATTCTCCTATTTCTTCAAGGGTAAGTGCTTTAAATCCATTCAGGCCATAATATGAAGATAATACTTCTACTTCCCTTGGAGACAATATTGATAAACCTTGTTGAACTTCATCTTTTAAAGACTGATCCATCAGAAATCTATCAGGGCTTTCATCGTCTTTAGAAATAACATCTAACATTGTTGAATCACTTTCATCACTAGCAAGAGGGGCATCAACAGATACATGTCTGGTATTACCCCTTAACATATTTGAAACCTCTTTGGCAGTCATTTCAAGCAATTCTCCTAATTCTTCGTGGGTTGGTTCACGTTCAAATTCCTGAATAAAAGAAAGGAATGTTTCATTTACTTTATTGTACGACCCTACTTTATTTAAAGGAAGTCTTACAATTCTAGAATATTCAACTATTGCTTGTAATATCGATTGGCGAATCCACCAAACAGCGTAAGAAATGAATTTAAATCCCTTGGTTTCATCGAAGCGTTTAGCTGCTTTCATAAGACCAACATTTCCTTCATTAATTAAATCGCTCAAAGACAGACCCTGATTCTGATATTGCTTGGCTACTGAAACTACGAAACGGAGATTAGAACGGGTAAGTATATCCAGGGCTTCCTGATCGCCTTCTTTAATTCTTCTTGAGAGACTTGCTTCTTCTTCTGCAGTCAACATATTAATCTTGCCGATATCATTTAGATACTTATCTAATGCAAGGCTTTCCCGATTAGTTATTTTATTTGAAATCTTAAGCTGACGCATGTATGATATGTTTAGTTCGACGGATCATCTATTATTAAGACGTTATTATTAAAAAAAAGTTTCAAGTATTTTACTCAGGACTTGACTCTTTGAATAAAAAGTACAAACTTGTATTCTATTTCTTTTTACTTGATACTTAAGATTTAACTAGAGAAAATCAAGCCAAACTTATTGTTTTACTCTTATTAGAATTATTAAAATAAGAAAAGCCTGACTTTTATACAAAAGTCAGGCTTTTTTAATTATAGCCGGTTAAAAATTAACACTTTAATTCTCAACTGGCTTCTCTGGTCTTGGCATAACTGCTTTCTTGGATAACTTATATTTACCAGTTTTTTTATCAACTTCCAGTAATTTTACTTTAATAATATCCCCAACTGACATTACATCTTCTACTTTATCAATACGAGTATGAGACAATTCTGAAACATGCACCAATCCTGATGCACCATTAAATTTAACAAAAACCCCATAGGGCATTACAGAATCTACTTTAGCTTCATAAATATCACCCACTGTAGGTGTGAAAGTTATTTTAGAAATCCGCTCTTTAGCTGCTTCAATTCCAGCTTTATCATTACTTACTATTTGCACGTATCCTTTTTCATCTCTTTCTTCAATAGTAATAATGGTACCAGTCTCTTTCTGCATTTCCTGAATAATCTTACCGCCTGGCCCTATAACTGCACCAATAAAGCTTTTATCTATGATGATCTCAACAATTCTAGGAGCGTGTGGTTTGTAATCTTCTCTTGGGGTAGCAATTGCTTCTTCCATTCTTTTTAATATATGAATCCTGCCTTCCTTTGCCTGATTCAATGCATTTTCCAACATTTCATAGGGCAAACCATCTATTTTAATATCCATCTGGCACCCGCAAATTCCTTTAGCAGTACCTGTCACTTTAAAGTCCATGTCACCCAATGCATCTTCATCTCCAAGAATATCACTAAGTATTGCAGTTTTTTTACCATCAGAGATCATACCCATTGCTATTCCTGAAACTGCAAACTTCATTTTAACTCCTGCATCCATTAACGCCATTGATCCAGCACAAACAGTAGCCATAGAAGATGAACCATTTGATTCAAGAATATCGGATACAATTCTTATTGTATAAGGAAGTTCATCAGGTAATGCTTTTCTTAATGATCTTGCTGCAAGATTTGCGTGTCCTACTTCTCGGCGACCGGGACCTCTGTTTGGCTTAACCTCCCCAACAGAAAAAGCAGGGAAATTATAGTGAAGGATAAACTTTTCCATAGCAAGTTCAATTGCAGTATCCAGCATCATTTCGTCAAGTTTGCTACCCAAGGTAACACTAGCCAAAGCCTGAGTTTCTCCTCTGTTGAAGATTGAAGAACCATGAGTTGAAGGTAAATAATCAACTTCACTCCATATAGGTCTTACTTCATCCAGTTTACGTCCATCTAAACGCACACTTTCATTAAGTACCATAGATCTTACAACATCCTTTTTTAGTTTATCAAAATACATTGATAGAAGGCCTGAATTTGTTGACATATATTCTTCACCTTGTTTCTCCAACAGATCAGCTTTCATTTCTTCCTTCACTTTATCAAAACTGGCTTTACGTGTAGACTTATCAGAAAAAGCATGTGCGATTGCATTAAGTCTATCTTTGGCAAAAATCTTTACAATATCATAAACTTCCTCACTAGAAGCTGCAGGTTCTACAACCCTTTTAGGAATATCCAGTGTATTAAATTTCTTTGCAAGCTCTAACTGAGCTGCACATTGTGTTTTAATAGCTGCATGTCCAAATTTGATAGCTTCCACCATATCCTTTTCAAGACATTCATTCGCTTCACCTTCAACCATACATACATTTTCTACAGTGGCAGCGACTATTATATCTAAATCAGCCTTCTTAAGATCAGATTTCTTTGGATTGATATGGAACTCTCCGTTTATCCGGGCCACTCTCACTTCAGATATAGGACCTTGAAACGGTAGATCTGATAGTACCAAGGCAGTGGAAGCTGCTAATGCTACATAAGCGTCTGGCAATGTATCTTTTTCTGCTGATAATAGGCTTATGATAATTTGAGTTTCATTTTTGTATTCATCCGGAAACAAAGGTCTGATAGCTCTGTCTACTAATCTTGATATTAATATTTCATAATCATTCAATCTTGTTTCACGTCTGAAAAAGTTACCGGGAATTCTACCTGCTGCTGCAAATTTTTCTTGATAGTCTACTGATAAAGGGAAAAAACCCTGATCAGCTTTCATATCTTTATTAGAAACAACTGTTGCTAATATCATTGTATTACCAATTCTAACTAACACAGAACCATGTGCCTGTGTAGCTAATTTTCCTGTTTCAAGGCTCACTAGCTGGCCGTCTGGAAGATTAAATGAATGGGTTGTTGGAATTTGAAGTCCCATGTAATTTATATTTAAAATGTGTTTACAATTAAGCGAGACAAATCGAAGAGTCAGTTTTACATAAAGGTGGGAAAACTGCAATCATCCTCCGGATTATATACTTACAATTGAAATCCTGATGGCAGAAAAGGATTTGTAAGCATCTGTTTAAAATAAAAAAGTGCTCCAGCTATCAGGAGCACTTTTATTATTTCTATTTTCTTAATCCGAGTTTTTCAATAAGAGAACGATATAGTTCAAGATCTTTACTTTGAAGGTAATGTAACATTCTTTTACGTTTACCTACTAGTGTAAGAAGAGTTCTTCTACAAGAGTGATCTTTTTTGTGGTCTTTTAAATGGTCCGATAATCCTTTTATGCGATAAGTAAACAACGCAACTTGAGATTCAGTAGATCCAGTATTCTTTTCAGAACCGGCAAATTCTTTAAATATATCTTGTTTTTTTTCTGTTGAAAGATAAACTGCCATTCGATTGTGTTTTGCTTCTTTTTTTAATTCTTATTTTCGAGCGCAAAAGTAAGTAAATTAATCTACAAAAGAAATACTAGATGTAATAATTATGCTAATTATTTATCATAAGCATAAAAACTATCGGCTATTTTAATTGCAGCGTCTTGATTTCCTTTCTCATATACAATAGTAACAATCATATTTGTACTACTTTCTTTATCTAATAGAATCATAATTAAAGCCTCAACTCCATCTTTGGTACCTAATACATAATACCCCTGAAAATCATCAATTTCCATAGCATCTGCATCATGTACATTATCAAATTTTAGTTCTTTGGCTATTGATATAATTCCATCAGCCAGATCATCCTTATTCACATTTTCATCTTGCCATGGAAATATATCAAGTGTAATTTTTTCATTTGTAGCTTCAAATTCATCAGCTTTATTGACAGTAACTTTCATATCGGAGGCAGCCTTAAAGCCGATTCCATGTGAATCCCACTTATACTCATCCTGACTAAATAATGTACAGTTAATTGAAATAAGAAATAGTAAAATAAATTGAATTCTTTTAAATAGGTCTGTTTTCATAATTAAATTGATTTTGATGGTAAAGCTAAATTCTTTTCAAAAATAAAATTGAATCAGACGAATAATTCTAAATGAATCATTAATAAATAATTATTTGTTTTTGCTTGCTATATTAGATTTTGATTTAAGAATATTAAATAAATAATAATTACATTAGATTCCAAATTACATACACTTATGAAAAAACTAACACTATTGACAAGCTTGATTTTTGTATTATCTACAAACTTTCTTTTAGCACAGGACAAACACATAACTGGAAAAGTGAGCTCATCAGTAGATGGGTCTCCTTTAATAGGTGTGACAATAAAAGTAAAAACATCAAGTGTAGGAACAGTTTCTGACATTGACGGAAATTATAGTTTAGATGTTCCTAAAGGTGCAATTCTTGTATTTAGTTCTATTGGCTACAACGATGGAAGTGTTGAAGTGGGCGATCAAAATCAGTTTGATATGGTGATGATCCAAGTTACAACGACACTAAATCAGGTAGTCGTGGTAGGTACCCGTTCTCCAGGAAGAGCATTATTAGACACACCAGTACCTGTTGATGTGGTTAATGTTAACCAGGTTACAATGCCAACTGCCAGAATGGATCTGACCTCCATTTTAAATTATAGTGCACCCTCATTCAATTATAATAAACAAAGCGGTTCTGATGGTGCTGACCATATAGATCTAGCTACTTTAAGAGGACTAGGCCCTGATCAGGTTTTAGTATTAATCAATGGGAAAAGAAGACATCAGACAGCTTTTGTGTCTGTATTTGGGACAAGGGGCCGAGGTAATTCAGGTACGGATTTAAATGCATTACCTGCTGCGGCAATAGACAGAGTTGAGATCTTAAGAGATGGCGCCTCAGCCCAATATGGATCAGATGCAATAGCAGGAGTTATCAACCTGGTATTAAAAAAATCTACAAACGAGTTGAGTGTTAATGCAGGATATTCAGCATATTATGATAAAGAGTTTAATCCATATTTTAATAATAAACTGAAAAGTCAATATATATATGAAGGAGGATTAGATGGCAAGACCGTTTCGATCGATGCTAATTATGGCATTCCGCTTAAAAGAGATGGCTTCATTAATTTTACCCTAAACTATGTAAATGCAGGTAAGACTTATAGACAAGTACTAGATACTGCTAATTTATTTACCTCCAAAACTTCTTTACCGTTAAATACAGTTAGGCGTGCGAATGGTGACGGATCACTTGATATGTTTGGTGCATTCGTTAATTCAGAAGTACCATTGAATAACGACGGAACTACACTTTATTTCTTTGGAGGATATAATCGTAAAAATTCAGATGCCTATGCTTTTAGCCGTAATTTTTCTTTAAAACCTGAAAGGTTTCCTACGGATGCCGGAGGAAATTTAATTGATGTTCCCGGCATCATAGTTCATACAGCTGATGATCAATATTTTAATCCACATATTCAAACAGAGATAACTGACATTTCATTGGCAGCAGGAGTTAAAGGCAAAATGAATAATGGATGGGATTGGGATTTTAGCAATACCATAGGCAATAATGATTTCCATTTCTTTGGCGATAAAACCTTTAATGCTTCACTCGGCCAACCAAACAGAAACCATTTTGATGATGGTGGTTTTTCCTTCTTACAGAACACGGCCAATATAAATTTTACTAAAGAAATATCAGCAGTATTATCAGGACTAAACCTGGCTTTAGGTGCAGAGTACAGGTTAGAAGAATATAAAATATTTGCTGGTGAAGAAGCATCTTATAAAAACTATGATACTACAGGAATTAAAGCAACAGGTTCTCAGGGATTTCCTGGTTACCAACCCGCAGACGTAGTAGATGCAAACAGGTCAAATGTAGGTTTTTATGTGGATGCTGAATTAGATGTTTCAAAGAGCTGGTTGCTGGGAGGTGCAGTAAGAATTGAGAATTATAGTGACTTTGGGTTAGCTCCTAATTTCAAGTTAGCTACCAGGTATAAATTAAATGATAAAATTAATTTAAGAGGATCGGTCAGTACTGGTTTTAGAGCACCTTCTTTACAACAAATCAATTTCAGTTCAACCTTTACTACAGTGCAAGGCGGTGAAATCTCAGAAGTAAAAATTGCTCCTAATGACAATGCTATTACACGCGCTGCAGGAATACCAGAATTGAAGCAAGAAACTTCTCTAAACGGGAGCTTAGGTTTTACAGCAAAAATCAATAAAGCTATTAACTTATCAGTAGATGCATATTGGGTGCAAGTTAAAGACAGGGTGGTTTTATCAGGCCAGTTTTCTTCAGGTGATACAACTTTAAACCCTGAATTAATTACTGCCTTGACGAACCTAAATGTAGGATCTGCCCAGTTTTTTGCCAATGCAGTTAACACCACCAATAAAGGTGTCGATATTGTACTTGAAATAAATAAACGCCTTAATGCAAAACAAAAACTAAAAATATTATTTACAGGAAATATTCAGAATATGACTCTTGATAAGATTAATATTCCGGATAAACTGAATTCCACCGAAGCCCATAGGAAAAACTTCTTAAATGATAGGGAACAAAAGTTCATTTTAGCTTCTGCTCCACCCTTTAAATTGGGATTAAATGTGGAAATGAGTTGTAGTAAATTAACAATGGGAGCAAGGTTAACTTACTTTGGGGATGTTACTTTATTAGGATATGGAGCTGACGGATCAGGTATTGACCCAATGGTTCCAACAGATATTGATGTGAATGTCACTGTTCCGGACAGTTATAAATATGAAGCAAAAATGATATCTGATATATACTTATCTTATAGATTGTGTAAAAACTTAAAATTATTTATTGGTGCAGATAATGTATTTAATGTTCATCCATCGTTAGGTGCTGTTCAAAGTGCAAAATACTACGCTTTCAATAATGAAACTGGTGGACCTTGGGATGCTGTTCAGATGGGAGATAATGGAACAAGGTTTTTTGCCAGGCTGGCAATGAATTTTTAAAAAAAAATATGATAAAGGACATTCTATCTAAGCAAAATTGTACGGGTTAAGGTTTAGCAGAAGTTAAGTACAATTCGTCCATTTTAGATAAATATGCAGTCCAGAATTACTTGGACTGCATATTTTATTTTACCCCTTAACAATCTCAACATTTTAAAATTATTAGCATTTCATATTATTAATATAAGTTGTTTATATCAATTACTTTACTTATATTTGTCTAAGCGCTATATTTCAATTATTAGATTCAAATCCCATGACTAAAAATATCTTATTCCTCGCATTATCCCTATTTATCAAATCTCTTGCATTTTCTCAAAATACATGTCTACCCGGGGCTACTATATTCTCAAAGCAGTCCGAAATAGATAGCTTTAATATTAAATATCCTGGTTGTACTGAAATTCTAGGTGGTATCCGTGTTATGGGGGATATAACTAACCTCGATGGACTATCCCAGGTTAATTCAATTGATGGTTTTTTAAGAATAATTGAAACACCATTAACAAGCCTAGCTGGTTTAGATAGTATCAATTTTGTTGGAGGAGATCTTGATATCCAGAAAAACTTAACATTAAGTAGTTTATTTTCATTATCTGCTATAAACTCTGTAGGGGCAAATCTATCTCTCATTGATAACCCTTCTCTTTACAGTCTATCAGGACTTGAAAAGCTTACTAAAATAGATCAACAATTATCTATCGTAAGGAACAATTCCTTAATTAACCTCCAGGGATTGAATCAAATTTCTAAAGTTGGGGGAAGACTTCAAATTTCAGAGAATAAATTATTAAGTAACCTCGAGGGGCTTAATAAATTGGATTCAATTAAAGGTGATTTTCTTCTTGATGCAAATAATTCTTTAATTGATGTTTCTGGTTTAAATAATTTGACTACTATTGGTGTATTATTATATATTTCAGGCAATAAATTATTAAACAATCTTCATGGACTATCTAGTTTAAAAACTATCACCCAAAGCTTTAATTTAGTTGGAAATTCATCCATAGACACACTTGATGGGCTAGAAAATCTTGTTACAATTGGAGGAGATATTTTAATTGAATATGTTGGAACTCTTCGATGCATTTCAGGATTTAACAATTTGATTAAAATTGGAAAGGATATGAATATAGACCAAAATCAACAACTAAAAAGTTTATGTGGTTTTAATAATTTATCCAATATTGGAGGATCAATTCAATTAATTAACAATCCATTTTTCTATAGTATTACAGGAATGAATAATCTGACTTCTATTGAAGGTAGCATTTATTTAGAGAGCAATCCTTTCTTTGGAAATATTACCGGACTACTTAATTTAAAAACAGTTGGAGGATCTTTACATATTATTGTGGCTGATTCATTAAATTCACTTGAAGGGCTAAATAATTTAAACTATATAGGTGGAGATTTTGATATTTTTCAAAATACAATCTTAAATAATTTTAATGCAATTTCAAAACTTGAATATATTGGTGGAGGTATTTCGATCAGAAATAATCAAACGTTACAAAATTTTTCTGGGCTTAATATTAAAAACCCTAATTTAAAATATTTACATGTTGAAAATAATGCTTCCTTAGAAAGCATTTCTAACCTGACAAATTTTACTAAGATTAAAGAAACTCTTCAGATTCGGGATAATCCATCCCTGGCTGATCTTTCAGGATTGTTAAAAATAAACTCTGTAGGTGGAAATCTTAGTATTATTTCAAATAGTACTCTAGGTAGCTTCTCTGCTTTTGATAATTTAAGATATGTTGGTGGGCTTACTATACAGTCAAATCCTATATTAACTGATCTTAATGGTTTAAATAATATTGATTCAGTTGGAAAGAGTATAATAATACAAGACAATAATACTCTAAATAGTGTCACCGGACTTGAAAAAATAAGCAAGATGGGAGGAGAGCTAAAGATTATCAACAATCCAATTTTAGAAAGCCTTACAGGATTAGATAATATCAACCCCGCAACAATAACTAAGTTATATCTGCAATCATCGAAGACGCTATCAACTTGTGAAGTTAAAAGTATTTGTAATTATCTGAAAGCAAGCGGTAAGGCATTTATCTCAGGAAATTCTAAAGGATGCAATAGTATTGCCGAAGTGAATAGTTCATGTATTAAAACTTCATTAAACATTCCTGATAATGAAGTTATACAAGTTTTTCCAAATCCATCTAAGGGTATAATTAAACTTATTGGACTACTTGGGAATAATAGTTCCTATAAATTGATTAATTATTATGGAATGATTTTAAAGTCTGGAGAATTAAGCAATTATAATGATATTGATATAACTAGCATTCCATCAGGCATGTATTTTCTTAAATTATTAACGGGTAATCATACAACAGTAAAGAAAGTAATAAAAGAGTAATTAAAATTATAAGCATACAGATAAAAGCTCAAGGTATTTCCAAGTATTTTTATTGATACTAATATTGCCTACCCAATTCTCAACATTGTTACCTAAGTTTGTACCTGTATGGATCTTTTTACCCTATCACGCCGCATATTCATCACCTGCCATAATCGCTTAGCTCCTTATGTTGAAAAAGAAGTTATTAATCTTGGATTTTTACCTGTTGAGGTTCTAAAAACAGGAATAGAATTAAATGGTACAATGGCAGATTGTATCAATCTAAATCTTAATCTTCGCTGTGCAAGCCAGGTATTATTCTCTTTAAAGACGTGTAATATTCATCATCCAGATCAATTATATAAAGAAATTTTATCTATTGAATGGGAGAATATCATACCAGATGATGGTTATTTTTCGGTAACCAGTTTTGTTTCTCACCCTACTGTCAATAACAATATGTTTGTCAATGTGAGGGTAAAAGATGGTATTGTTGATAGACTTAGAGAGAAAACCGGAAAAAGACCTGATTCAGGTTCCGCCTTATCGGGATTAGTGATTCATGTATTCTGGAAAGAGGATCATTCAGAAATATTCATCGATACTTCAGGGGAATCACTTGCCCGTCATGGATATAGATTTAAACCTGGAAAGGCACCTATGTTAGAAGGTTTGGCCTCAGCAACTATTTTGGCCGGACAGTGGGATATGAATTCGAATTTTATAAATCCTATGTGTGGATCAGGGACACTAGCTATTGAAGCTGCATTGATAGCTACTAATACTGCTCCCGGCCTACTCAGAAGAAATTATAGCTTTATGCACTTAATTGGATATGACGATACTATTTTCAATAAGGTAATAAAAGAACTAAGAGAAATGGTAAAAGAGAATCTGGATTTCAGAATCATAGCCACTGACTTAAGTAGAAATGCTGTAAATATATCAAAAGAAAATGCCGAAGTTGCTGGAGTGGACCATCTCATTGAGTTTGACCTTTGTGATTTTGAAGATACTAATGTACCAAAAGATAACCCTGGGGTAGTTTATCTAAATCCGGAATATGGTGACAGATTAGGTGAGGAAGAAGAACTTGAATCTGTTTATAAAAGAATTGGTGATTTCTTAAAGAAAAAGTGCGGTGGTTATAAAGGCTATATTTTCACTGGTAATACTAACTTGTCTAAAAAGATAGGCTTAAAAGCAAGTAGAAGAATTGAATTCTATAATGCAAAGATTGATTGCAGACTATTGGAGTTTGAGTTATATGCAGGTACCAAAAGAGTTAATAATTAAAGGTTAATTTCATTTGCCTAGTTGATGAATTCCCTATCTTTAGAATCGTTTTCATTAGCTATTTAGGGTCTGCTGAAAAACTCTAAGAGGCTTTTAAAATAAGGTAAAAGTGAGTAAATTGTGTCAACCAAGTGCAAAGGAAAATGGCAAAAGCTCAAAA
>Ga0193744_1000170_pt1 | contig 19812 bp, 15 predicted proteins | sample L1a1metaG_FD_143056 | JGI IMG/M metagenome (GOLD analysis project Ga0193744, IMG submission 143056) | Soil microbial communities from a riparian zone of the East river system, Colorado, United States - L1a1 | ecosystem: Environmental > Terrestrial > Soil > Riparian zone | place: USA: East River...
AATGCAATACAAACCGTACTGTTCTGGATTGTAAACACCACATTTTCTCCGGAAGAACCCGGACATGTATTGGTAATGGACAGGGTATTCAGATCAAAACCCGTTACATCAAAGCAAATGGTATCTTTAAAATTAAGCAATACCACACTATTGAATTGCTGAACCAGATCTTTATAAACACTGGTGATCATAATAATGGTATCACAGAATCCTGTTGAATTACATATTACAAAGCAGGCTGTATCAGGGCCACCTGTAAGAATTCCGACGATATTAATACAGGTATCGTTTGTATTATAGAAATAAGCTGCATAAGTACCTGAAATCTGAGGGCAAATATTAACCACTGAAACTATGTCCCCTCCAAGAATAGCCGGATCAAAACAATATTTTTGTGAAGCACCTTCTTTAACGTTAAAATAAAGGGTATCAGGGTTTATTTCTTTGACTACATGAATGATAATAGTTGTGGTATCACAGAAACCATTGGAACCGCAAATCACTATACAGGCCGTATCGGTGCCAAATGCAGTAATTCCGGTGAAATAGAGACAATTAGTAAGATTATCAAAAGTAAAGGATGCATTATCATTTATAGACTGAGGGCATAGATTATTTATACTCACTATGGAAGCTCCAATTTCAGAAATATCCAGGCAATATTTGATTGTTGAATCCTGGAATACAGTCAGATTTACAGTAGAAGGTGTAATCAGCTTTTTAATGACATTGACAAAGATGACTGTTGTATCACAGAGACCGGTACTGTCACAAACTACCATACAAAATATATCTTGTCCACCTGCCACTGCACCAATAAAAGTAAAACACAGCGTGGCAGTATCCAATACCGTATTAGTGTAAGTGCCGGATAATGTTCCACAAAGGTTGGTTATACTGGTTACAGGACCTTCCAGGTTACTAATATCCATGCAATATTTTAAGGTATCAGTAACATCTATTGTAAAATTGACAATTTTAGGCGGGTTAGATTTAGGTACTACATTTATGATCAATGTTACTGTATCGCAATTATTAACCCCACAACAGAAAGCATAACAAAGTGAATCCTGACCACCTATCTTTATTGCTTTTATCTTTGCACAAAAGCTTAACTCATCAAATGAAACTATGGTATTATCATACACTGCATTTGGGCATAAGTTTTCTAAAAGACTTACAGGAGTGCATATTCCAGCCTGTGAAAAACAATAATCCAGGGTATCTCCTTTTTCAAGTGTAATATTAATGACCTGGTTAGAACTTGTCGGAGCGAGTACATGAACAATCATGGTAATGGTATCACTGGAATTTCCGCAATTAATTAATAAACATAAAGTATCTGCTCCCCCTGCAAGAACGCCATGAATGTCAGCACATAAACTAGAATCATTAAAAACTATCTGGGCATTGTCATTAATATTTCCGGGACAATTATTTATGATTGAAAGAATTGGACTGCATACATCATTAGGATCCAGGCAATACTGCGTAGATTCACCAGCTTCCACATTTATATTGATAACTTGATTAAGCGATTTCTGTATTACATGGACTACTAAATATAAAGTGTCACAATTCTGGAAATCACAGCAGAACATTAAACATAATGTATCCGAACCACCTGCATTCACCCCTGTTATTTGTGCACAATAGCTTGTATTATTAAAATCAACTACCGAATTATCAAATATGGCAGTTGGGCATATATTGGTCACTGAGTTGATCGGTGAACATATAGATCCTTTATCTACACAATAGTTTAAGACCTCACCCTCTTCGACAGTCACGTCAACTGTCTGGGGTAGTTTGGCAATAACGACATGAAATATAATTAAGCTTGTATCGCAAATTCCAAGATCGGTGCAAATTATAATACATGCTGAATCTACACCAGGGCTAATACCCAGAGAATAGACACAATAGGTATCTGGATCAACTGCCACATTTGCATTTAAACCGGAGGAACTCGGACAGTCATTAATGATAGCAACCAAGTTTCCAGGGATACCACTGGTATCAATACAATAAGTATTAACCTCTGAAACTTCAACCGTTACATCTACAACATTAGAAGGATGAATATAAATTACATTGGCTATTAGTATAGTTGTATCACATAATCCCGTCACACTATTACACAATACAAAACAGGCTGTATCCTGACCAGGAAGTAGTCCGGTAATCTGCAAACAGCCGGTTGAATTATTTACCTGCAAAGATGCGTTGCTTTCTGAAGAGTCAGGACAATAGTTTACAAGCGAAGTAATATTGTTTTCTATTTCATTAGTATTTATACAATAAGGAACTGTTTTTCCATAATTCACATTTACCGTAACTGTATCTAAATGAGGGATAGGTTTAACTATTATAATAAATTGAAGTGTATCACATTCGCCCAGGTTATTGCATATCTTAAAACACACAGTATCTATACCAACGGTAAATGCATGCATAAATATGCATAGGGTTTGATTGCTCCAACCCAATTCTACATGGTTATCTATTTTTGGGCATAAATTAACCATAGTTTTGGGGAAACCTGGAGGAAGGTCTGCCTGATCTAAACAAAAAGTAGAATCCTTACCTTCATAAATATAAAATACTATTTGTGACGGAGGAATTGATTGATCCAGGGTTTGAACGTGTATAGTTGTTGTATCACATATATTATTTACATCACAAACTACTGCGCAAAAACTATCCACTCCTGCTGACAGTCCTGTATATTCAATGCAATTATTTCCCAGTAAACTAAAAAACGAACTGTTACCATTAGAGCTTTCACACAAGTTCTTTATGGTATCAACCGCTCCTGTTAACTCAGAGAGATCCAGGCAATAGGTTTTTGTATCACCTGCATTTATAACAAGGTTAATTTGTTCAGGTTTTACACAAGCATAATTAACATAAGTTGTATCTGAGGTATTGGTGAGGTTCTCTGTTACTATTATAGTATGAATACCTGTAGGTACTGACATCTTGGCACCGTCTAGTATTAATCCTGTATTTAATCCTATAAAACTTTCTGCACCACCGAGTGATAATACTAGAACTTCCATTTCTGAATAAATTGTACCAGAAACACCACCATTTATCAATAGTGTATTTTCATCAAAACTCCAGTTACCATTTGGGTCCCATTGATTCATTAAACTTACTAACTCATCCACATCTTGAAACTGCCCACTAAAAGTTTGACCATTAATTTCCCAGCTATCCAAATAATATGGACCTAAATTTCCTAATCCATACAATGTTGATAAAGAATAAATATAAATTGTATCTTTTTGACAATAATCAATTTGCCCAAAAAAAGTCTGACCATCAAATTGAATACTCAAATTAAATGGATCAATACCATCACCAAGGCAAATACTCAGCTCAGAAGAACAGTTAGAAGTTTGAGCATAAATAGAATCGGGAAGATTTAAACTGTCTAATTTTGAAGTAAAATTAATTTTCGCTTTCCCTGAATTAGGTAGCAAGAAAGCTAAACAGAATATTAAAAAAGAAATACGTACAATCATTTTCATGTAAAATTATTTACGGTTTGCCGGGGAGTATTATTCCATTAGAGGTTAATATATTTAAATAATCATAATTCGTTATATGTCTTTATTCCAAAATTGTGCCAATTATTCCTAGACATAGATGTCCAGAACAAAACTGAGACCGAATAATAAACTGGCTATTCCGTTAGTCAAAAAGAAGTTTGAATCGATTCTTGACAAATCTTTAATGTTAACCAGGGAGTGTTGATATATAACCAATACAATAAAAAAGACCGTACCTATTTCTAGTATTATTCCCATCTCTGCACTATCATGCAGTACCTGTTTAACAAATAAAAACAATAAAACCAAACACATAATATGGATCGCCAATGATAAATAACTGGCATTTTTAATACCCAATAACACAGGCACCGATTTTAAATTTTTGGATTTATCAAACTCAATATCCTGCAATGCATAGATAATATCAAAGCCCGAAACCCAAAAAAATACAGCGGCAGAAAGTAAAATAATATTCAACGAAAAATGACCCGTAATAGCAAGATATGCACCAGTTGGAGCCAGCGCCAGGCCCAGGCCTAAAATAAAATGACATAACCAGGTAAATCGCTTTGTGTAACTATAACCCAATATAATAAGAAGCGCAATAGGGGAAAGGTATAAACATATCAAATTAATACAGGCAGCAAATAAAATAAAGAGGGCACAATTTATGATGACAAAAACTAATGCCTGACCCGGATGAATAATTCCCCTTGGAATCTCTCTTACGTTCGTTCTTTGGTTTTCTTTATCAATCTCTTTATCTAGATACCTGTTAAATGCCATTGCTGCATTTCTGGCAGTGACCATACATGCCACAACAAATAACAAAACAGACCATGGTAGCAATTTATCGGTATTGAGCAAAGCATAAAAAAAGCCAACCATTGCAAAGGGTAATGCAAAAATTGTATGACTGAACTTAACAAGGGATAAGTAGTGTTTTAACATACCATTTAGATTCTGAAATAAAAATAGCCTGTAACTGGCACTACACCAAGTTACAGGCTATAATTATAGCTATTTAAATAAATTACTTGGGTTTTGCAGTTACCTCTCCTTTTATTGTAAGGATAGATTGTGCTGGATTTGTGTTTGCAGTAACGGTTACTTTCTTTTCCTGAGGACCTTGTTTTCCTTTAGAATTGAACTCAACCTTAATTTCACCTGTAGCTCCCGGAGCAATAGGATCTTTCGGCCATTGTGGCACTGTACATCCACAACTTCCTTTTGCATCACTGATTATTAATGGTTCTTTTCCAGTATTTTTGAATTTATAAACATGCTTTACCACGTCGCCATCTACTACTTTTCCATAAGTATAAGATGTTTCTTCAAAAACTACACTGGTTGTTGGACCAGTTGGTTTTGCAGCCTCCTGACCTTGTGGAGAACCTGGGACACTTGTAGGTGTTTGAGAATTTACTGTTACATTCGTACCATTTACGTTTGTAGTAGTGGTCTGAGCAGGCTGCCCTGCTTGTCCTGGTGCTACAGCAGTGGGAGTTGCATTAGCATCACCCGTGGTTGAAGTGGTAGCAGCTTCGTCTTTTTTATCAGATTTACAGTTTGTAAATCCTACTATTGCAACACAAGTTGCAAAGGATAATAATAAAATTGTTTTTTTCATTTTTGCTTTTTTTAACTTTCAAATTGAGAAACGAGTTATACTTAAATAAGTTGTGCAAAATTACCTTCCAATTACATGAAAAAGTAGTTAAGAACATGTTAAATTTAATTAATATACTACTTTTTTCTAACTCTTTTTGGAAATCCACACTTTGAATTCATCTGAATCCTTCGCATTAAGACAAAATTCACGAGTTAAACCACCTTTTCTTGCAGCTAAAACTCCGTACTCTATATCCATTATACCATTTTTATTATGTGCATCAGGGTTAATAGAAATTAATACTCCTCTTTCCATTGCATAAGGTATCCAAGTCCAGTCAATATCCAATCTGTAAGGATTCGCATTTAATTCTATCACTACCTTATTTTCTGCACAGGCATCTATGATTAGTTTATGATCTAACGGATAGCCTTTTCTCGAAAGTAATAACCTACCGGTTGGGTGACCCAGAATTCGTGTATACGGATTTTCAATTGCTTTTAGAATACGTGTTGTTGCTTTCTTCATATCCATATTAAGATTGCTGTGAACAGAAGCTATAATAAAATCAAATATAGCTAAAACTTCATCTGGGTAATCCAATGATCCATCATTTAGAATATCCGATTCAATCCCTTTGTAGATTTTAAAATCAGTGTATTTTCGATTAATTTTATCAATCTCTTCCATCTGCATATAGATTCTGTCAATAGATAATCCATTTGCATAAAAAGCTGACTTAGAATGATCAGTAATCCCAAAATACGCAAATCCATTTGCTTTAACATATTCTGCCATTTCTTCCAGGGTATTTATTCCATCGCTCCAGGTACTGTGATTGTGTAAAACACCTTTGATATCTTTTAAATTAATAAGATCAGGCAACTTACCAGTATCTACCCAGGTATTCACCACTGCGTCATTATCTCTTAATTCAGCTGGTATTTCCGGCAATCCTGCCCTTTTAAATATAGCCAATTCTGAAGAATATTCATTTTTAATGTCTAGAGATTTATTTAAACTTAGTTGCTCAATAAATGCCTGAGGACCCGTACTTACTAACATATCTACACCATAATTGTCATCTTTTGATGGAATAAAAAAGATATGGACATCGCTTTCAGTCTTCACCTCATAATACTGCTTATCAGAATTAACTATTTCGCCAAAACTGGAAAATAATTCAATAGGATTGACAATCTGGTTATATAATATCTCAATTTTTTCTATTACGGGCATCGTTCTGCGAAGGTCACCGGTCAATTCAAAACTTCCACCTGGAGCAGCTTTTGCTAAGCTATCCAATATTGGCTTTACCAATTTTATTGCGTTCACAAATAATAACTTACCGGTGGCATTATAATAAAATTCAATCCTTGCTTTTACCTCAGCTTGTGTTTTGGCACCAAATCCGCTAAGTTCAACCAGGCGGTTTTCGTTGCAAGCATATAGTAATTCTCCAACAGAACTAATTTCCAATTTTTTCCATATAGCTTCTACTTTTTTAGGTCCCAGTCCATTCACTTCCAGCATTTCTCTAACACCTTCAGGAGTCATTTCCCTATATTTTTCAAGGGTATTCATTTTGCCATTAAGCAATAACTCCTGAATTTTCCCGGCGATAGCTGCCCCAATACCCGGAACACTATCTATTTCCTCTATAGTCATTTCTGACAGAGCATCAGGCTGCTTTCTGAGGTTTAAATAAGCATTGCTATAGGATTTAATTTTAAAAGGATTCTCATTATGCAGTTCCATTAATTTTGCCAATTCGGAGAAAGCTTTTGCTATTTCTTTATTGCTCAATTTGTTGGTCATGATTAATACTATTAAATAAAAAATGAATTCCAGAGCAAACATAATTCATTATGATGCGTAAGTAAAAACAAATTTATAAATATGAAAAATTTGTCCCTTATAATATTGGCTATTATGTTATTTACTGCTTGCAAAAATAAAAAAGCAGCAGAAAATAATGCAACTACTTCCAATGCAACTACCGAAAATATCAGCAATTATGAAATAACTGACATCCCGGGATCAGAATACAAAATGGGGAAATTTGTCGATAAAGAGAAAAAGATATCTGATGTAGGGCATTTCCTGAAAGGCAAAAAAATAGGCGCCTGGTATACTTTTTATGAAGATGGCAGAATATTGGGAGTCAGAAATTATATAAATGATAAAATTGAAGGCTATTTCATTAGTATTGATCAATTAGGCCGGGTAGTACAACAAGTGCCTTATATTCAAAATTATGTTGATGGCGTAGCTTCCATATATGATGGTCGAAGAAAAGTAAAAGAAACAAGCTATAAACATGGTAAAAAAGACGGTGTAGAACGTGAATTTGGTGAAGAGAATAAAGTACAAAAAGAAAATACCTATATAGCTGATAGTCTTGACGGCCCAATGAGATTCTACAATGATGAAGGCAAACTAACCACAGAATTTCAATACGCCAATGGCAGAAAAATAAGTGGTGGTATTGTTAAATAGATTATAAGCAGAGGTGTAGACGTATCGCATTCGCCTTAAACGCCATATTCACATTAAAGTAAGCATCCTGAAATGCTTGGCTGTTTATAGTTTTCTATTAGCAATTAGGGTATTTTGCTATCCTCAGTCTCAGTCTTATAATTCTACTGCCAAACCTTCATTCTTAAACTCAGCAGCATTCTTATTTTTTTTGAATACCTAGCCATTGATATAACTCATCATAAAGACAGATAAAATCATAGTGCACATTACCACATAACCCAAGATATCATAATGCTCCAATTTTCCAGATCCATTTTGTACCACTATGATACCAGCAAAAGCAGATGCAATACCACCGGCTATTTGTTGTGTTGAAGCATTGATACTCATAAACGCGCCTCTGTCCTTAGCATCCGGAACAGCCGTCATCAAAGCCGATGCAGAAACCATTCTCGACATCACACCTACAAAAAGGCAAACATTAATAACAATTACCAACCACAATGGTGTCACATCCAGGTTTGTATAAATTAATACGAATACTATTGTGATAATTGATCCAAGTGTAAATAGCTTGTATTTACCCACCTTATCACTTAATTTACCTAATAATGGTCCAAATATTATAGAAAATACACCTGTTACGCCATATAATATTGGTAATTGATGCATTGAAATACCCAGGTTATGAATTCCAAAAGCACTTCCAAATGGCATTAGCATAAAACCTCCCGTTGCCAATAAAGTGGTGCAAAGAAAAGCCTTTAAATAATGAGATTGACTTACTGTTTTATATAAATGCTCAAACGGATTGTGTTCAGTTTTGAGTTTCAAGTGCCCCGTGATGGGTTTCATTTTAAATAATATAACCAAACCAATTAGAACACCAAACCCTGCAATCATCCAAAAAGGAGAATGCCAGCCAAATTGATTGGCAAGTAATAATCCGATGGGTATACCCAAAACTTGGCTTGCAGCAAAACCCATTTGTACAAATCCCATTACCCTCCCCCTCACCTCAAGCTTAAAGATATCACTGATAATCGCAAAACTAATAGAACCAATAACCCCTCCGAAAATACCGGTTATGATTCTCGCAATTAATAAAAGATGAAAATTGGGTGCCAGGGCGCACAATACGGTACCCAGGATAAATCCTGTGTAGAAGAACATCAATACTCTTTCTATCAAATTTATCTGCAAATCCTGCTGCCAGGATTCCGGAAGCACCTGCACTAAATGCATATACCGATACTACCACTCCAAATTGAGAAGTGCTGACATTTAATTTCTCCATAAGCATTGCTCCAAGTGGAGACAATACCATAAAATCCAATATCACAGTAAATTGCAAAATAGTTAAAATAGCAATCAGAAAAACCTGATAACTCGTAAACACTTTTTCTTTTTTTACTTTTTCCATTCTTACTTTTGCTTTATGTCTAAAATAATATTTCCCTGATCTCTACAAACTATTCTTAAGCATAAACTAAAACTTAAGTTTGATATCACCCCAAAAAACCAATCGTAACTCGTAAATCGTAAATTATTCCCCTGGCAACTGGCAACTATAAACTAGTCTGGTAACTCCTCACAGAAATACCCCGCATCACTAATAATTTCAATCACTTTCCCTGGTGCAATTTCCTCCGTTTCCACACGAAGTACTTTATCTATATCTTCTCTATCTACGTTCCATTTAAGTACCAGCGGATTCACATCCAGAATAGGACCTATAAAATCAAGATCATTTTCATGATTAATATTGGTTTTAAAAACTAAGACTTCCATACAATATTCATTTAATAATAATTCAAATTTTTAAACTGGAAACATACGGGATCATGGTTTAAGGGCCTTAAGAACCAATTCCAAAGTATTTTCCATAACTTCATTATTCAAGCTGAATTTATGTCCACCTACACTAGTACCTAGCATATGAAATTTAACCAGGTTATATAATGGAGCAAAGGCAACCGACCAATAAACTTCTAAGGGTACCTTTACCAGCTCATTTCTATCTATTGCATTGTGAACAAATTCTTTCATGATATTTCTGAAGTCATCTCCCATTAAATTTAGAGACTTCTGGTACAAATGTGAGTGTCTCATTTTTTCTAAAAACTCAACCTCAAGCGGATGCTTCATACAATACTTTGCTCTATTCATCCATTGTATTTTAAGGCCCTCACTAAATGCCATATTAGGATCAAAACCTTTTAAAGTTGCTGTTGACATTTTCCCGGTTTCACTTAAAAATATCTGAAGTATAAGGTCTTCCCTATCTTTAAAGTAGATATAAATAGTGGCAGGTGATATATCTGCAGCCTTTGCCAGTTTCTGCATGCTAAACCCGTCAAAGCCCTCTTTGACAATCATCTTTAAGGCTTTTTGCCTTATGCTTTGTTCTTTATTTTCGTCTTTTACTCTCATAATCTGGCTGCAAATATAAATGAATGTTCATTCATTTAAAAACATATTAGTACGATATTTTGTGAATTTTATTGAAAGAGATTATTTTAGTGTCATAATATTCTATTAGCCGCTAGCTATCCACTCTTGGAACATCTTTTGATGGTCTCACAAAAGCATCAAAAAGTTGAACGAAAGTAAATTCTCATTGAAATAATGAAACACAAATATGACTCAGGATAGAACATTGTTCATTCCTTACTCTTATTCCCACTCCAAACCACTTCTTCTACTCCTAAATCAAGAGATATTTTGCGGGATAAAACAAATAAGTAATCAGATAAACGATTAAGATATTCTATTAATTTGGGATTTACTGCTTCACTATGATCGAGTTCTACCAATCTTCTCTCTGCCCTTCTACAAACACAGCGGGCGATATGGCAAAAAGAAACTACTGTGTGGCCGCCCGGCAATATAAAATTAGTGAGTGGTGGTAGAGAGGCATCCATATCGTCCATGGCTATTTCTAATTGTTTTACTTCATCCTCGGGAAGGTCGGGAATGTATTGGCTGATTTTACCCTCATTGGCTAATAAACTTCCAATACTGAAGAGATTATTTTGTACCCGCTCTATTAATCTTTGCTGATCTATATTTTCTATGGTATCATGCACAACACCAAGAAAAGAATTTAATTCATCAATAGTTCCATATGCTTCAATTCTCAAATGATCTTTCGGTACCCGCTTACCTCCAAATAAAGAAGTTTCACCCTTATCACCGGTCTTGGTATAGATCTTCATATATTTCTTAGAAAAGGGTGCGTAGCATCAAAGGCACTGATGATATTACTATTCGGTTCATCATTTTCAATTAATCCATCTCTAAGTTTCACTATTCGGTGTGCATGCAGTGCTATATCAGGTTCATGTGTGACCAGGATTATAGTATTTCCTTTCTTGTGAATCTCCTCAAATAATCCCATGATCTCCACTGAGGTCTTGGTATCCAGGTTACCAGTTGGCTCATCTGCCAGAATAATGGCGGGGTCATTGACTAAAGCCCGAGCAACCGCGACTCTTTGTCTTTGACCACCGGATAATTCATTGGGTTTATGGGTCATTCTGTCTCCTAATCCAACAGACTGAAGAACCATTTCAGCTTTAGCTAGTCGGTCCTTTTTATTCATTCCAGCATAGACAAGTGGTAAAGCTACATTCTCCAAAGCACTTAATCTGGGTAACAAATTAAAGGTTTGAAAAATAAAGCCAATTTGCTTATTTCTAACATGGGCAAGGTCTATATCACCCATGGTACTTACATTGATATCATTTAAATAATATTCGCCTGAGGTAGGAGAATCCAGGCAACCCAACAAGTTCATCAGGGTAGATTTACCTGAACCTGAAGGGCCCATGAGCGCCACATATTCATTTTTATTGATATCGAGGGATACATCCCTGAGTGCCCGAACTACTTCTTCACCCATTCTGTATTCCCTTTTCAGATTCCTTACTTTTATTATTGGTTCCATTCGAGCGAAAATTACAACTTGATATTTGACTATCAAAATAAATGCCTTAGCGAATAATAAATTTATTTATTAGATAGGATAAAGAATATCTTCGTCCAAATCATAAAATGTTATTGAATAAGCGAATCTGATTGTAACTTAGGGCCACGAATTTTAGCACGATCAACACCTATGGAGAAAACCAATGAAGGCAACAGTCTCAAGCACATAGCTATCGCTGGTAATATCGGAGCAGGTAAAACCACTCTTACAACTGCTCTGGCAAAGCACTACAACTGGGAGGCTCATTATGAATCAACTGATAACAATCCGTATCTAAGTGATTTTTATAATGATATGCAACGTTGGTCCTTTAATCTTCAGATATATTTTTTACACAATCGTTATCAACAGATTTTAAAGATTCTTAGTGGTAATAAAACCATCATACAGGACAGAACTATTTATGAAGATGCCTATATTTTTGCACCAAATCTGCATGATATGGGCCTGATGTCCGGACGGGATTTTCAGAATTATTTTGAATTATTCAAAACTATGTCATCCCAGATTAAACCACCAGACTTATTGATCTACCTCAAGGGCAGTATTCCGACTCTTGTTGAGCATATCCAAGCCAGGGGAAGAGATTATGAGGGCAGCATAAGCCTGGATTACCTGAAAAGATTAAATGAACGTTACGAAAATTGGATCTCTACCTATGAAGACAATCTGTTAATTATAGACTCTGACCAAATTGATTTTGTGGGTAATAAAGAAGATCTTGGGAAAGTTATTCACAGAGTGGATGCGGAACTTTATGGACTTTTTTAATTATTAATGGTTAGTGGTTAATTAAGTTTCAGTTCAAACAATTGCAAATAATACTCTTTAAGACTTGATAATATCCTATTGCCAAAAACGATTATCGATTTCGACCAGTGACCAACCACCAACCAGCTAAATGATAAATACCAATTTCTACCAAACACTCATTTCCGAATTAAACGAACATATGTGCCAACTATTGGCAGTTTCCAAGACCAAACCAATTGAAGATATCAAAGCATTATATGATTTGGGGCAGAGAATATTTGGTGAAAATAAGGTACAGGAAATCCGGGCTAAAAAACAAATGCTACCAAATGATATTGAATGGCACCTTATTGGATCTCTTCAATCAAATAAAGTAAAGCTGGTATTACCTCATGTTCAATTGATCCACTCAATGGATTCAATAAAACTTTGGGAAGAAATAAACAAACAATCATTATCTGCTAATATCATAACAAATGTACTTATTCAAATAAAGATTGCTGAAGAAGACACAAAATCAGGTTTTGATGCTAAAGAATTATTTAATTTCCTTGATTCCGGTAATTTTAATAAATATAAAAATGTCAAGCTTTGCGGAGTCATGGGTATGGCTTCTTTTACAGAAGAAGAATTTCAGATTAGATCAGAATTCCAGACTTTAATAAAATATTATGATCAACTCCAGAAATGCTATTTTAAAGATCCTGCTTTTAAAACAATATCCATGGGAATGAGCAGTGATTATAAGATTGCAGTTGAAGAAGGAAGTAATTTGGTTAGGATTGGCAGTTCTTTGTTTGGAGTTAGGTAAAGAGGTTGAGGTTGAGGTTGAGGTTCAGCCTGCTGCATTATTTACGATATATTACATACAATCAACGATTTGCTTTTAGGTTGAAGTTAAGTATGCTTCACTTTTGCCTACAACTTAACAATCATCTTTATAATACTTTTATACCCATGTTTAATGATTACAAAATAAGTTCCTGGGGTTAAAGACTCCAGATTTAAACTGTCAAAGTTTAATAATATGTTCTTTTTTAAACGAGTAATTCCCAATAGATCTATAACAGAAACTTCACATAAAACCAAGTCATTCGTTGAAAGATTGATATTCAAAAGATCATGTCCGGGATTGGGATAAATTTTAATGTCACTTTCAGTTATTTCAATTGAAGATGTGGTTTCAGTTTTATAGGGAGAATGGTACATTCGTAAACCACCACAATAATTGCCGGTAATCAGTTCAAAATACTTATCTCCATCCAACTCAACTAGTACCGGTATAGTTTGCTGTCCATCCTGCAAGCCTCCTAGTGTTTTTGTTACTTGATTAAATGACCCGTTTAAATTATTTTCAATGTTATTATATAAATGAATTCCACCATTTAAACTACCGGTCATTAAATGTAATTTATCATCAATCTTGAATATGAAAGGACAACTATAACCTGTATTGGTATTAATTTCCTTGGTATTGACCTTCCCAAGGAAGTTTAAATTAGGAAATTTATTCGGATCAAATGCAAATTGAGGATTCCCTAAACTACCAATATTAGGCATAAAATTAATATTGCCATTACGCTCACCAATTATCAAATCATTTAATCCATCGCCATCAAGATCGTATATAAACGGACAGGAAGCCTGCCCAACATCTATGCTTGCATAATAATTCTGTATGGGCCCAAATATTGCGGGCTTATCTTTACCTCCAAGATTCTCACAATAAAACAGATACCCGTTTTCACAACCAACCATTAAATCCAAATCTCCATCACCATCAAGATCCCCGAATGTGGGCTCCAGACCCCAGGTAGTATCCTGGTACAGTTTAAAATCAAGGTAGTTGGAATCTGCCAGTGCAAAAACAGGATTGGCGGCATTACCCGTATTTTCATATAAAAATAGTCTTGCACTTCTGTGTACTACATCGGTGTAATAGCTAAAACTACCAATTACCAGATCCTGATCACCATCACCATCAATATCCATAAATGCAGGATGTGAACCAGAACCAACATCTATCATGTCATTTACCAGGTAGTCATTCTGAATTTTATGAATATCTGTAAAATTACCAGTGGTTGACTGATATAACTGCATAACATTTCTGTCTTCGGATACAGTTGAAGAGTTATTGGGTGAAAAAATTAAATCTACCTTATTATCAAGGAATACATCTGCCTTAAATGCTGCAGGAAAATCAGGATACAACACAGGAATATCAAAAGAAGGGAAGCTGGTATCCTGAAACGTAACATAAGCATTGTTTTTATTTCCTCCATTATAAAGAGCTATAATTCCAGGAAATGAAATATCTCCAACCAAGACATCCTTATCTCCGTCTTTATCCAGATCTAAAGCTAATGTGGTACTTCCTATGTGCCTGACTTCAATTCCTCCATTTACAGGTGTGGCACAATTATCAGGTGTTGAAGACAGCGATATTTTTGCTGAAAAACCACTTTCAAATATTTTACCCCAACACTGATCTCCGAGGCTAAAAGTCAAGCTGTCCAGACCCAGTCCTTTTTCTACTGCATTGTTCTTATAGTAATTAATATAACCTCCTCCTGAATCATAAGAAAGAATATCCAGGTCACCATCTCCATCCATATCTTCGAGGCTGGGCACATCTGAATTCGTAACATAGATATTAGTCATTGAACCATTGCTTAAACTAAATGGCAAAACTTCAGCTGCAGGACTACCTTTAAATGTCAGTTGTTTAAAATGTAGGGTATCATTGATCCAATATCCCCGAAAAACACTGATTCCATCAACTCCGGTAGAAGTGCTATAACTAAACAAATCAGGGGCACCATCTTTATTATAATCATATATTGCAGCCCAATTAGATGTCTTAGGAAAGTATTTTAGTAATTCGGGGACATATTTATATTTACCTGATACATTATCGTCATATATAAAAGCCAAGATTTTTCCCCCTACCCTGTCATGAATAAACAAATCGGCCTTTCCATCATTATTCAAATCTCCTTGTGAAGTTTGGGGTAAATTCATACCACCGGTAAAAGGAAATTTTAATTCTATATTATCTTCTATTACTTTTGGATCAAACCGGGAAAAAGTCTGACTTGCAGAAAACAAACTGGTTAAAAGGCAGATAATTAGTATTAAATTTCTCATCTTCATTGGCAATTAAAAAAACAAAATTAAGCCAAAATTAGTTGAATATCGTTTTATAAATAATTAGCATTACCCAAATGAAAATAAACAGGCATCAAAAAGAAGAATTTATTACAGGGATCAATTTAAATTTTCATCCTTATAGTATTCTTATGAGCCTCAGCATTATTGGATTGAGCATTTTATTTATTGCTATTACAGTTGCTTATATTTATAATAGAGTGCAGGTCCAAAGTTTAGAACCTGTGCATGTGCCAAAAGCTTTCCTCTTCAATACCTTAGTATTATTGGCCAGTAGTTTTAGTTTATTGAAAGCCAAACAGTATTACCAGGATGATAACACCGAACTGTATCAAAGATCATTGTTAATAACGCTTTTATTATCTATTGCATTTTTAGTGCTGCAGCTTTTCGCCTGGTATAGCTTGTTTATCATGAATATCGGATTTGCACATAGTAACCTGGCTTCTTATCTTTACATCTTGTCTGGGTTGCATTTTCTCCATGTGATTGCTGGGTTACCCTTCTTGATCCTATTTTACCGAACTTCTCTTATCAAAATGAAAGAACCAGTAAGTGTTTTAATTTATTTTTCAGATCCATATAAAAAATTAAAGCTTAAACTGCTTACCCTTTACTGGCATTTTCTTGATATTTTATGGGTCTACCTTGTTTTGTTTTTAAGCATTAATGAATGGATTAAATAGTGAAGAGTGAAGAGTGAAGACTGAAAAGTTTAGTGTTTAGTGTTTAGTGTTTTAGAATATTATTATAGGTAGTTTTCGAGTAACGAATAAATTTATCATAGAAAATGTAATGAAGTGAAGAGTTTCACGAACGATTTCGACAAACGACCAATTATACCTATATAACGCACACTGTTTTCAAAAAGAGTAGTTTTCGTGACGTTTTTGGCGCTTTTGGCGCTTTTTGACCTAACATTAACATCTTATTCACAACTTTAACATATAGTTGCAACATATCAGTTATCAGTTGCCAGAATTCGTTATCAGATATATGAATCATCAAACACAAAACCAGCTTAAAATAATCGATTAATCATTATCAATTTTCAATTATCCATTTTAAAGCTGACAACTAAACTCCCCCATTTAACTTTTGATTAAGAATAATAGCATCAAAACATTATGGGATACCAAGATAATCAAGTTATTTTTGCCTGAAATTATAACTAACAAATGCAATCTACAGAAATTCTCCCTGACCTGTCTACAGCAAAAAACCTCGGACTTACAGAAAATGAATTTAAGAAGATCAGAGAAATTATGGGCAGAAGCCCCAATTTTACTGAGTTGAGTATTTTTTCTGTTATGTGGTCAGAACACTGTTCATATAAAAACTCTATTAAATATCTAAAGACCTTACCCAGGGATGGTGATCGCTTATTAGTTGCAGCAGGAGAAGAAAATGCAGGGCTTGTCGATATTGGTGAAGGATATGCCTGTGCTTTTAAAATAGAATCTCATAACCACCCTAGTGCAATTGAACCATTTCAGGGAGCTGCAACAGGAGTAGGCGGAATTCATAGGGATATATTTACAATGGGTGCAAGACCAATCGCATCTTTAAACTCTTTGAGATTCGGTAACCCTGATTCAGAACAAATGCAACGCCTCATAAAAGGTGTTGTAAGTGGAATTGGACATTATGGCAATTGCTTCGGGGTACCCACAGTTGGTGGAGAAGTTTATTTTAATGAGTGTTACACCCAGAATATTCTGGTAAATGCCATGTCAGTTGGAATCGTTAAGCATGGTGAAACGATTTCTGCTACTTCGGGGAAAATTGGAAACCTGGTTTTAATTGTTGGCTCAGCAACGGGTAAAGACGGGATACATGGTGCCACTTTTGCATCAGCTGATTTAACAGAAGATTCAGCTGAAGATCTCCCGGCTGTTCAGGTAGGTGATCCGTTCCAGGAAAAACTATTACTGGAAGCTACATTGGAAGCCATTGCAGCAGGGGTAATAGATGGTATGCAGGATATGGGTGCAGCTGGGATCACCTGTTCTACCTCAGAAATGAGTGCAAAAGCAGGTCTGGGAATGCGAATAGATCTGGATAAAGTTCCAACTCGTCAAAAAAATATGCATGCTTGGGAAATATTATTATCAGAGAGCCAGGAAAGAATGTTAGTGGTCTGTGAGCCTGGTCAGGAACAAATATTGCTTGATGTTTATGATAAGTGGGATCTGGAATGCGAAATTATTGGAGAAGTTACTGATTCTAAATTCATTGAATTTTATCATCACGGTGAAAAAGTAGCTGAAGTACCTGCTGATGATCTAGTTCTTGGAGGTGGCGCCCCTGTTTATGACCGTGAATATACTACGCCTGCATATTTAGCAAAAATCAATGCTTTCAATATTGAGGATATATCCTTACCAGATGATCTCGTCAAAACAGCCTGGGATCTGTTTGAGTCTCCTAATCTGATATCCAGAAGATGGATCTACGAACAATATGATTCTATGGTAAGAACCAATACCCTTACCACTAATAAAGCTTCAGATGCAGCCATTTCTTATGTAAAAGGAACAAATAAAGCATTGGCGATGACCACAGATTGTAATTCTGCTTATGTTTTTGCAGATCCATACAAAGGTGCAATGATAGCTGTAGCTGAAGCAGCCAGGAATATTGTATGCTCAGGAGGAGAACCTGTTGCAATAACCAATTGTCTAAATTTTGGGAACCCATATAATCCTGAAGTTTACTGGCAGTTTGTAAATGTCATTAAAGGAATGGGTGAAGCATGCCGAAAATTTGATACCCCGGTTACTGGAGGCAATGTTAGCTTTTATAACCAATCGGTCATAAATGATGCGATAGTCCCGGTTTATCCAACACCAACCATTGGTATGTTAGGAATTCTTGAAGATGTAGAGGATCAGATGACCATGTATTTTAAAAATAATGAAGATCTCATTTACCTGATTGGCCAAACTAAAGTTGACCTTGGAAGCTCAGAATATCTCCGGTATATTCATAAAGTAGAATTTAGTCCTTGCCCATATTTTGATATTGAAGAAGAATTCAAATTGCATGAGGTTATCAGGAAACTAATAAAACAAAAAACAATTAGTTCCGTACACGATATCAGTGAAGGTGGATTGATGGGAGGCTTATTAGAATCGGGATATATTATGGAAAAAGGTTTTCATATTGAAACCGAAGAAAATACCAGGCAGGATATTGCTTTATTTGGCGAATCACAAAGCAGGATTATTGTTTCATGCAATACTGAACAAGAATATAAATTGCAGGAAACACTTTTACATTCCGGCTTTCCATTTACTAGATTAGGTAAAGTAACTGCTGGTGAAATAAAAATTAATCAGCTTGCGTTTGGTAACATTACGAAATGGAAAAACAGGTATGAAAATACTTTAGAAAATATCATAGAACATAAATAAACTCAATAAACAATGAAAAGAATTTATAGCTTATTAATTGCTTTTACTATTTCAGGCTTCATAATTACAAGCTGTGCCCAAAAAGGAACAACCATAAAAGGCAAATTTGAGAATGCAAAAAATGCAGAACTTCGTCTGCAAAGATTTGGAAGCGATATGCAACCAAAGGATATGGCAAAAACTAAACTGGATGCTGATGGGAAATGGGAAATTGTAATTCCTGAAGGGATTCAACCTGGTTTTTATAAGTTTGAATTAGGTACTACTGGCTTATATACAGTATTTAATGGTAAAGAAAAAGCTATTGATGTAACTGGAAATACTGCCAACTTTCCAAAATTTGAAGCCAAAATTACTGGTGCACCCTCAGCAGACGAGTTTCTTGCTGCTATACAAAAATTCACTTCAGGTCAGCAGATAACTCCTGAAATGGCAGTAAATACAGTGTTGGGTTGTAAAGATGCCATTGCTTCAATGGCTTTATGTAATATTTTATTCAGAGGTGCTCCTGATTTTCTTACAACCTACCAGGAAGTTGCAAACAGACTGGAAAAACAATACCCAGGAAGCGATTATGCTAAAGCTTATGTTGATGTAACAAAGAATATTAAACAAGCTGCTGAAATGCAGGCTTCAAGTCAGAAAGTAAAAGTAGGTGTCGATGCTCCTGCAATATCTTTACCAGACCCAACCGGTAAAACACGCTCATTAGCTGAATTAAAGGGAAAAGTAGTGCTTCTTGATTTCTGGGCAAGCTGGTGCGGACCATGCAGAAGAAAAAATCCGGAAGTGGTGGCTTTATATAATAAATATAAAGATAAAGGATTT
>Ga0193744_1000171_pt1 | contig 19657 bp, 12 predicted proteins | sample L1a1metaG_FD_143056 | JGI IMG/M metagenome (GOLD analysis project Ga0193744, IMG submission 143056) | Soil microbial communities from a riparian zone of the East river system, Colorado, United States - L1a1 | ecosystem: Environmental > Terrestrial > Soil > Riparian zone | place: USA: East River...
CAATTCGAGGTAACGTGAATTTGTCCCTTCTCCAATTTTTTCCAATTGGAGAAGGTGGCGCAACTTGTTGTGCCGGATGAGGTTCAGCCGCGAAGATATCCGCGAACATCCTACTAATCGCTCTAAATCCTACTAATCCTAATTCTAACAGAAACACTGCTGAAGTAAATTGCTGTAGCCAATTCATAATTCAATGTTGTTTAGTTAAAAATACTCTTGATGAAATGAAAAGGTTGAGGTTGAGGTTGAGGTTAAGGTTAAGCTTGCTTCACTTTTAAGGATGTTTTCTTTATGAAATGTATAAATTGAAAACCCTTATGCAATAATGTCAAATTGGTTGAGAAATATATATGGTTCAAATGAAAAGGGCGGGGGTAAAACCGGCCCCTACATTATTTTGCATTAAAATATATCCTTAACTAAACATCATTGGATCGCAACCTATCCCCGCGAAGCTGAAAGAAAAAGCGATTCCACTGCGACTTCCTGGCCCTGAAGGGGCTTCATATATCAGCTAGGGGTGAAGCCCCTAGTATTTAAATCAACATTCCATCAGCGCTACAGGCGCGTAATATCCTTTGAAAATATCTATTCAAGATTTGCAAAAAATCTATTAATAAAAAAGGACAGCTCACAAGCTGTCCCTACCTACCGATATTTTACAGTAAAAAAGGTATTAATCTTAATAGAAAATATAACGGAAACAATTCTAAAAGTCAGATAAATACCGGCAGGTAGGGATAGGTCGCGACCCAATGTCGTTTAGTTAAGGAAATATAGCCCCAATAGGGGTAACATTATTATAGCAAAATATGGCTAGTGTCAAATAGCCCCCATAGGGGTGGCATTATTGTGATCAGCTTAACTAAACGACATTAGCTCGCGAACCAATGTCGTTTAGTTAAGGATTTTTAGGTCATATTTATGGCTTTTTAATAATATCACTTATTGCATTTTTTTGATTCTATTAGAAGTTGTAGTCTTTAAGATCCATTTTCGTTTTTGTTTATGGATTATACCTTAATTTTATACAATACTATTTACCCCATTTGTTTAGGCAAATGGTCTCCTTTTGATTTCAATCCAGTTTACTGAATAATATTTATAACTCTAAAATAGGTATCTCTTTACTTAAGTAATTTATAGCCGTTTATAATTCATTGAATAGCTTCTTTTTGTCTTTTTAGGTCTAGGTTCGCTTCTATTTGGCCTTATTATTTCCCTGGTTTTACTTACAATATCATCAAATGCTTTAATCGCCCTTTTAAAATTGCCTTTAATAAATGCCCCTACTAATATATCATGTGTCATTGATAGAGCATTGGTACGATTGATTTTTTGAGAATGTTTTCGCTCTTTATCCGCTTCGTACTCGCTAATCACTCTATCTTCAATGGGGTGTGCATATGCTGCACATAGGGTCATTAAAAATACTTTTGCATAGAAGTCTTGCTTTATAGCTTTTACTGTTTTACCTGAAAAACCTTCTAATTCTATTCTGCTTTTTAATAACTTATAGGTCTCTTCTTCATTCCAACGATAATGGTATAATCGGCCTATTTCAGCATTTTGATATTTATCGCTGTCTAGCAAAGAGGTACATAATATTTCCGTCCCTCCATTTTCAAGTTCAATCTTTATTAACCTACATTTTATTCTCTCGCCCTGTATTTGTGGGTATGCTGCTAGTTTTACCCAATCTTTTGGTGGCAATCTAAATTCTACAATTTTCTCTATATCATTACTTTGTACAAAGTCCTTAACTTCTATACACCAGCTATTAGTTAATCTAATACAGAATTCTACACCCATAGCTTTTAATAAAAAGAATAACCAATAACTTGGGTATCCTCTATCCAGTAAAAGTAAATCTCCCTTTTTGACTACATCTAAATGAGTTAAAAGTAAGTCTCTTTCACTAGTGTTGTAAGGGGCTATTTGTGAATCAAGGCTAAGATGATTCAGTACATCATACAACATTGAGATCATTGCCATTGGACGAGGTCTTATTTCTCTTTCTCCAAAGTCCATTTGTCCAAATTCTTCAATTAGGCTTTCATGATTAGGTAATGCTATGCGGGATCCATCCACAGCCAACACTCTCATGCTATTCCAAACATAATATTCAGCTTCGTTGTAAAAAGTGTTTACTGCTACTTCATTCAATCTCTTAAATGCCCAAGGATTGAGCTTTGCTCTTGCCTGCGTAAAGGCTCCTTTAGTCGCTTCACGTATGTTGAAATCGCTATTTGATACAGCTTTGTAAAAACTATCGAGCTCTCGTTGAATAGAAGTTTTAAAATTCAAAATAAGCACTATTAGGTTCTTTAATGTGAGCTTCCTGTCCCGCGTGAATACCCCTTCAGGGCCGTCTTTTGAACGGCTTCTAAAACTTTCATTTTCAAGCTCATAAGTTATATGTTTAGTTAAATTGTTTCGATAATCCTTCTTTAAGTTTATAATAGAGTTAACCCCTTTATACCCTTACAAGATAACACATTATCTCCAATTTATTAGCACTTTTTATAACAATAATTTACCTGTTTTTTGTCAAGTTTTTAACCCAATTTTCCTTAACTAAACGACATTGGCTCGCGAACTGTCCCCTTATACAAATAACCCTACTTAGGTGTTTTAAATAGGTCATTTTGTTTACCAAACAAACTCAATTCCCCTTTCCCTATACCCCATCACCCCCTGCAAGCCGCCTGTATGCACTGCTAATATTTTTGAACCAACAGGGAAATACCCTTCGTTTGCCAATTGATAAATTCCGTACATCATTTTACCTGTGTATACCGGATCCAAGGGAATTTTATATTTATCATAAAAAGTGTTGATAAACTTAATAAGATCATCTGTTATTTTTGCATATCCATTTCCTGCAAATCTATCAGTAATAGTCAGCTTTGTCTTATTAGTTTCTGAACCTGCAAGTCTTAACACCTCTTCTTTTAGAAAATCAGCTTTTAATGCAGAAAAACCTAATAAGTTTGATTCATCTGGTATTGCTTGCAGCATTCCTGCAATTGTTCCACCTGTGCCAACAGAAACACACCAAAAGTCTGGAATAAAATCAATTTGATCCAATACTTCATTTACCAATTCATTACAGCCAGTAAGAGCTAATTCATTGGTGCCCCCATCAGGAATAAATGAACTGTTGTCAATTTGGCCAGTGGTAGTAGTAAAATTATTTTCATTAATAGCATTAAATTCCTTTCTGCTAACAAAAATTAACTCCATTTCATTTTGCTCAGCAAGCTTTAATGTGTAACCAAAATTAGCTGGTTGTTCTCCCCGGATGATACCAATTGTTTTAAAACCAAAGAGTTTTCCTGCTTCACTCATTGCTGCAATATGATTGGAATAATAGCCACCTTTAGTAACAAGGGTATGTATATTATCTTTTCTGGCTTGAATTAAATTGTATTTTAATTTACGCCATTTATTACCGGATAATATTGGATGAATAAGATCATCTCTTTTTATCCAGACCCTTATATTAGTATGGAAATCTATTAGTTCTTCTACTGGAATAGGGTTTGTATAAAAATTATCAAGAGTAATCATATTGTCTTAAACTATAAAGGCCGTCGCAAAGCAACGGCCTTTAAAATAAAAAATGGGTATTGCTATTTTGTAATTATTACAGTACCGCTTGCAGTAACTACATCATTTTTATTCTTTAATGATACAATATACCAGCCAGGATCTATTCCATCTATATTAAGATTATAATCAAAAATCTGTCCCGGGTAATTTAAGTTTTCCTTTTTGCATGTTTGGCCAAGAAGGTTGACAAGTATTATAGAATAATCACCTTGTGCAAGATCGGTCATTTTTATATTGATAAAATTACTTGCAGGATTTGGGAATACTTTTAAAGAAGCTATTCTGTCCTTAGGGTCAAAAACACCAACATTGGAGGTAAGACTTCTAAATTGAGCATCTTGAATACTATCTCCGGTTGAATTACAATTTAAAATTAAAATAGGTTCTAAAATACCATCTGCAAAATGCACATAACTAACAGACGTATCAGCTGGAGGAACAAGACCTGCACCACCGAATGTACTTAAATCAAACCAGCCTAAAATAGGTATTTTTACCTCTATTTTAAAACTGTTCATTAAGGTTCTTTTTTCACGAAGAATATCAAAAGAACCCTCAGGGATTTTTAATTTTCCCCATGAATCTACAACATCTAAACGGGAAGTAGACTGACCAAATCTAATTGAATCGAAAGTTGGGAACATATTTGTAAGGGAGTCGGGAAGAAAAGCAGCACTGAATGTAGTTGTAAAGGAATAAGTTGCAGTATTTATATCAAAATAATGCATTGGGTTTCTCCTTTCGACATTGGGTGGAGAATATTTTGCAGTCAGTGGAAAACCAAATCCAGCAAAATCACCTACAAACCCTAATATTTCAAATTTGGCTGCAGTTTTATTGTAATAAGTTTCTGCAACATTAGATTTCACTACCAGGTCAGCACCTGGAAATTGAGCAAAACTTGAACCTGCAGATGCATTTTCAAAAATGGTTAGATCAATATTGTTTTTTTTAAGATCACTAAAATCCCAGTTAGCATTGGTAGTTTGCGCAGGAACCAAAGCATAAGATGGCGAATTATCTGCGGCAATTTTTAGGGTGTCGCCTACTTTTGGCCACCCTGAATTAGTAACAGTAATCTGAGCGTGCAAGCCAATAGATATAAAAAATAGGAAGCTAAGTAAAGTAAAAGTTTTCATGATAAATCTATTTTTATTATAAAGGTATAATATGATTGATTAGTATTCTAAATGCAAGCCACAAATATCTTGTTAAAGTGGTTTTCATTTCTGTAAAAAAAGTAAAAAGTAAAAAGTAAAATGTGAAATGTGAAATGTGAAATGTGAAATGTGAAATGTATATTGCTTATCCCATGTTTAACAATTGAATAAAATTTAAATCTAAGAAAAAATTGTAGGGGCTCCCTTTACGGGTGCCCAAATTGCAAGAGACCCAAGCATACACTCCCTCTCAAACATTTTCCGGTTGAAGGTGAGGGGTGTGAAGTTAAAATCCAGCACAGCAATCTTCGCGGCCGAACCTCATCCGTCACAACGAGTTGTGCCACCTTCTCCAATTGGAAAAAATTGGAGAAGGTACAAATTCTCGTAACCTCGAATTGAAGTTTAATTCTATTAATTGCATTCCTTTCTATCCTTGTACACCCCTCTCTAGCCTTTTCCGGCTGGAGAGGGGCCGGGGGTGAGGTAATGATTCAAATCCATTACCAAACCATATTAATTGTTGAACTGCCAATTCTAATTTAAAAAATTATTTTACCCTCTCCCTAAAAACTCTGCAACTTAACCAACCCAAAATACTCCCCTTGCTGCTCCATTAATTCATTATGGGTTCCCCGTTCAACTATCTTTCCATTCCTCATAACTAATATTTCATCGGCATCCATAATGGTAGATAATCTGTGAGCAATAACAATACTTGTCCTGTTTTGCATCAAATGCGTTAAAGCCTGCTGTACTAATCTTTCAGATTCACTATCTAAGGCCGAAGTAGCTTCATCCAGCAATAAAATGGGAGGATTCTTTAAAACTGCCCGGGCAATGGTTATTCTTTGTCGCTGGCCACCACTAAGTTTTGTTCCTCTATCACCTACATTGGTCAGGTAACCCTGATCCGTCTGAGAAATAAAATCATGAGCATTGGCAATTTTTGCTGCAGCAATTACCTGGTCTTCCGTTATATTTTCTTGCCCAAAAACGATGTTATTATATATCGTATCATTAAAAAGAATAGCATCCTGTGAAACGATGCCCATTAAATCTCTCAGATCTTTGAGCTTATATTTCCTGATATCTACACCATCAATAAAAATACTTCCTGCATATACATCCTGGAACCTGGGAATAAGATCCATCAAAGTACTTTTACCTGCTCCCGAAGGACCTACTAATGCAATACTTTTTCCTTTATATAATTCCAGATTAATATCACTTAAGACATAACTATCTGAATTTGAGTATTTAAAATCAACATTATCAAATCTTATACTTTTTGCAAATGTTTTCACCTCAAGTGGAGATGGATCTTCTTTTATCAGATTATCTGCATGTAATATTTTCTCCACTCTTTCCATTGCAGCAAATCCCTTTTGGACATTTGACCAGGCATTTGAAAGGTTTTTTGACGGATCAATTACCCTAAAAAAAGCAAAAAGGAATGCTAGAAAAGAAGCAGCCTCCATTTTATGGCCAAAAACCAGGCTTGAACCATACACAATCAAAATAGCAACAATGGAAACCCCTAACCATTCAGAAAGTGGTGAAGCAAGATCCCTTCTTCGCAATAGCCTTACCATTGTATTTTTAAAATGGTTATTTTCTTTTATGAATTTTGATTCAGTATATTTTTCAGCATTAAAGCCTTTGATAATTCTCAAGCCCCCGAGTGCTTCCTCAATGATAGTCATTACATTTCCCAGGCTTTCCTGCACAGTTGTACTTTGTCTTTTTAGGGTTTTTGTCAATGTTCCAATAACCAAACCGATTATCAATATCATTGCAAATGCAAATATGGTAAGCTGTGGACTTATATAAATTAAGCACGCAAGAGCTCCCATAATAATAATAGGTTCTCTAAACAAGGCTTCTAAAACACTCAAAATACTCCATTCTATTTCTTGTACATCCGAAGTAACCCTTGACATCAGGTCTCCTTTTCTTTCTTCACTAAAATAGGACAGTGGTAATTCAAGTATTTTAGAAAATAGTTTTTGTCTTATATCCCTGATAATTCCTACTCTTACAGGACTCATGAAATACAAAGAGAAATATCTGAAAAAATTAGATAGAAAGAATAATACAATGATACTGCCTGAGACTAACATAGTAGCCTTCTGCTGACCCATCGTACTGATCAGGTAAGAGAATTTCCATTGTACCCATTCTATAATATTACTAAAATTAGATTTGAGTATAACTTCTTTTTGAACTTGCTGAACCTGGTCAAATAGAATTTTAAAGAATGGTACAATAGCCGGAACGCTCGCAATTGTAAAAATCGACAAGAGGATATTACAAATAATATTTAAGGCTACCAGGTGTTTGTATTTTTTTACATACCCTAATAGCCTTATGATTTTTGACATTGTTATTGTTTAGCTTTGATTGCAATAAGAATATTAATCTAAGTCTGAAAAATCAAAGTCATTTAGAAAACTTGTATTGAAATCACCTGATCTGAATTTTTCATCGCGCATTAGTTTTTTATGGAAAGGTATGGTAGTTTTTATGCCTTCTATAATAAATTCATCCAATGCCCTTTCCATTTTAGTAATTGCCTCATCACGGGTTCTCGCTTTGCAGATAACTTTCGCTATCAAACTGTCATAATTTGGTGGGACAGTATATCCGGCAAAAGCATGGGTATCAACTCTTACTCCATGACCTTTTGGTGTATGCAAAGTAGTAATAGTCCCGGGGCTGGGCCTGAATCCATTTTTAGGATCTTCAGCATTGATTCTACATTCTATAGCATGCATTTTAGGCAGATAGTTATTTCCCGAAATAGCTACACCTGCGGCTATTTTAATTTGTTCTTTTATGAGATCAAAATCAATTACTTCTTCAGTTACCGGATGTTCAACCTGAATACGGGTATTCATTTCCATAAAATAGAAGTTGCGATATTTGTCAACTAAAAATTCAATGGTTCCTACACCTTCGTAGTTTATTGATTTTCCTGCTTTGACAGCAGCATCTCCCATCTTAGTTCGCAATTCATCAGTCATAAAAGGGGAGGGTGATTCTTCAACTAATTTTTGATGTCTTCTTTGAATAGAACAATCTCTTTCTGATAAGTGACATACATTCCCATATTGATCCCCTGCTATCTGAAATTCTATATGCCTCGGCTCTTCTATATATTTTTCAAGATAAATCCCATCATTTGAAAAAGCAGCTTTGGCTTCTTGCCTGGCTGCATCCCAGTTTTGCTCGAATTCCTCCTCTTTCCATACAATTCGCATACCACGGCCACCACCACCTGCAGTTGCTTTTAATATAACCGGGTACCCTATTTCTCCAGCTCCTTTTATACCTTTAGCAACATCTTTTATTAAACCTTCAGACCCTGGAACAACTGGAACACCAGCTTTGATCATGGTTTCTTTAGCTGTTATTTTGTCCCCCATTTTCCGGATCTGATCACCGGTTGGACCTATAAATTTTATACCATATTCAGTACAGACATCAGCAAAATTGGCATTCTCTGATAAAAATCCATATCCAGGATGTAATGCATCAGCATTCGTGATTTCAACTGCTGCCATTAATCTAGGCACATTAAGATAAGATTCTGAAGATTGAGGTGGGCCTATGCAAACAGCTTCATCTGCAAATCTCACATGAAGGCTATCTCTGTCCACCGTAGAATATACAGCCACAGTTTTGATACCCATTTCTTTGCAGGTCCTTATTATTCGCAGTGCGATTTCTCCACGATTGGCAATCAATATTTTGTTAAACATATAATAGTTGTAAAATGAAAGCGTATTTGTAAATAGCGTTTGAAAGGAAAAATTATCCTTTTGGATCAATCAAAAACAGAACCTGGTCATATTCTACAGGTGTTGCATCATCTACCATTACTTTAACTATTTTACCATTAAATTCGCTTTCAATTTCATTAAACAATTTCATTGCCTCAATAATACATACTGTTTGTCCTTTACTTACCTGATCTCCTACTTGTGCAAAAGCCGGTTTATCAGGTCCGGCAGATCTGTAGAATGTACCAACCATAGGAGATTTAAATTCGATATATTTACCCTCCGGAACAGCATCTACTGGTTTTGAAACTTCTTCTTTTGGTGCTTCTGTCGATTTTTGTTGAGTTGATTCTTTATTTAAATGCGTTGAATTATCTACCATGGGCTGTGCCATATTCATTGGCTGAGAAGTAGTCATATGTATAGGGGCGGCAGCTTTATATGCCCCAAAATCTTTTGATCTTATTATGAGGCTAAATTCTCCATCTTTCAGTTTAACTTCTGAAAGATTTGATTTTGCAACTAAATTTATCAGATCCTGGATTTCCTTGTATGTCATATTGTTATTATTTAGCTCGTTCTATATAAGAGTTGGTTCGGGTGTCGATTTTAATCAAATCGCCTTCATTAACAAATAGAGGCACTTTGATTTCTCCACCGGTTTCAAGGGTAGCCAATTTCATGGCATTGGTTGCAGTATCTCCTTTTACCCCATGTTCGGTATAAGTCACTTTTAATATTACATGCAAAGGGAGTTCAACTGTAAGTGGAACTTCTTTTTCAGCATTGAAAAGAATTTCAGCATCACTACCTTCCTTTAATAACTTAGGATTTTCAATCATCGACTCAGGTATTGCAAATTGCTCAAATGATTCAGTATCCATAAAGTTATAGCCTGCTTCATCTGCAAACAAGAACTGCGATTTACGTCTTTCCACTCTTACAACTTCTATCTTGTGTCCTGAGGGAAAATTGTTTTCAAGAACGCGACCATTGGTCATACTTTTCATTTTAGTTCTCACAAATGCAGCACCTTTTCCAGGTTTAACATGCTGAAATTCAACAACTATATAAATATCGTTATTGTATACAAAACAAAGTCCATTTCTAATGTCTCCTGTACTAGCCATAGGTAAATAAGTTATAAATCTAAAAATTAATTTTGGTTAATGAGCCGCAAAGGTACAAATTTTAAACTTTGACAAGCAATAGCTGATTAACTCTTAAATCATTTTCCATCGTAGGCCCATTTTAAAAGGATTGCTCCCCAGGTAAATCCACCACCAAATGCGGTTAAAACAATGTAATCATCCTTTCTTAATTGTGATTCATAGTCCCATAAGCATAATGGTAATGTGCCGGAGGTTGTATTTCCATAACGTTCTATGTTGATCATAACCCTTTCAACTGGTATACCGAGAGTTTCTCCAACGGAAGTTATGATTCTTTTATTTGCCTGGTGAGGAACCAGCCATTTGATCTTTGAAATATCAATATTATTTCTGTCAAATATTTCATGAATGGCAGAAACCATACCTTTTACAGCCATTTTAAAAACTGCCTGGCCTTCCTGATATACAAAATGTTCCCTGGCCATAACTGTTTCAATACTGGAAGGCTTAGATGAGCCACCAGCTTTCATGTGAAGATATTGTCGGCCAGAACCATCAGATTTTAATACTGCATCCATTACACCAAAACCGTCTGAATTTGGCTCTAATAACACCGCACCACAACCATCTCCAAAAATAACACAGGTTGCCCTGTCGGTATAATCTATAATTGAAGACATTTGATCACCACCTACCACTACAATTTTTTTATAAGCACCGGATTCAATCAGCCTTGCTCCTGTATTTAAAGCAAAAAGAAATCCGCTACACGCTGCTCTCAAATCATAACCATAAGCATTTTTCGCTCCAATTTTATCAAGAATTGTATTAGCTGCATCCGGGAATACCATATCAGATGTAATTGTAGCACAGATTAGCATTTCAATATCTTCAGCCCGGGTATTAGTTTTTTCGAGTAGACCCTTTACGGCCTCTACTCCCATATCAGAAAATGCCTTACCGGGTTCATTTAGAATACGCCTTTCCTTAATTCCCGTACGGCTTGTGATCCACTCATCTGTAGTATCAACCATTTTTTCCAGCTCTGCATTAGAAAGAATAGTCTCAGGAACATATCCATGTACTCCGGTAATGGCTGCTAAAACCTTATTGCTGTTGGACGTCATCAATGCTAATTTGAAGATTTTGGAAAAGAGTTGTCGAAGATATAAAGATTTAAATATTTATAGTCCAAAAATACAAATAATTCTAGCTAAAATAAAAAATATTGACCAACATGTAACAAAAATAAATATATCTAAGTTATTGTAAGTAAGAATGTAAAACATTAAAAGTACCCAAATCGACACACATGAAACGAATTATAACTTTAGCGGTATGTTTTTTATCAGGAGCGGTAATTTTCGCTTCAGAAGCGGCAGGAAACAATATTCAATTTGAAACAGATTTTACTTTAGCTTCTAAAAAAGCTAATGAAAATTCGATGTACCAGGTATTAGTTTTTAATGCCGAATGGTGTCTGCCATGCAAATGGATGGAAAAAAATACTTTTTCCGATGATGCACTGGTAAATTACATGAATAAGAATTCTATATCCTCAAAAATTAATATTGATTCTGAGGAAGGTTATAAAATAATGTCAAAATTTAATGTAAAAGTCCTCCCTACAATTATTGTTTTAAATGCTAACGGCGAAGAAGTTTCCAGGAAGCAAGAATTAATGGATGGAAAATCAATGTTGAAATTTATCTCTAATTACATACCCAGTTATTATCCCAAACAGCCCAACACGGAGCATGCCATAAAAGCTGCACCAAAAACCGATTCTTTTGAAAAAGAAAGCGTAAAAATAACACCCCCTAAATCTGACGACCTCAGCCTTTCTGAGACCCCTGGAGCGAATGGATCTTTATTCAAAGTAGCACCTAAGGAAATAGAAGCTAAAGGTTACGGCGTTCAGGTAGGCGTTTTTACGAATTATGAAAAAGCAATGAAAGAAGCCGAACGACTGCAAAAGCTCGTTCAGGCTTCTGATTTGTTAGTTTATAATCAAGATACTAACACAGGTCCAAAATACAAATTGATTTTCGGAGCATTTAAAACCGCTACTGAAGCTAATAATTTTCTGATAGGCTTAAAGAATAAACAAATAGACGGTTTGCTAAAAGATCTTGGAGCACTATAGTACTTCAGCATTATTTTAAAATTCTAGAAAAAGTGAGGCCCCAAATGGCAAAACTACTTTGTTATTTGGGACCTCACTTTTTTTAGTTTGTTCCCTAAATTATAATAAACTAGAATTCTAATATTAATTTTTGTCATATTCCAGACAAAATGGTTTATAGTATATGCATTATGTGAGCTAAATATTTATATTTGATTATGGGTAAAAAATTAAATTCCTTTCTATTTAATATTAATTTAAAAATATTAGGATTAATTATTTTTATCTTTTTTAATCATATTGATAATTATGCTCAAAATTTTGGATGGGCACAAAAAAGAGAAGGTGCCGTTCCAGGCGGTATTACAACTGATTTTCTTGGTAATATATATGAAATTGGTGTATTTAAAAACTCTATTTATCTAGGACAAAATAGCTTTAGCTTTTCCTCAAAAGTAGATTTTGATCCTGGGCCTGATTCATTTACATTAGTTTCAAAATCATGACTTTAATTCTAATATTTATATTACTGGATATTTTGATGGATTAACTGATTTTGATCCTGGACCTGATTCAATTCTTTCCCCAAGTGGAAAATATCTTTGGACTTTAAGTGGAGATTATCATGATACAATACCAAATTTTAATTTCTGTGATAGTGTCATCTCTATTCATTTAAAAAAAATAATTGTCGATACTTCTGTAGTTAATACTGGAGTTTCATTAATTTCAAATGCAGATGGAGTAAAATACCAATGGGTAAATTGTAATACTAATTTTAGTTTTATTCCTGGTGAGAATTCAAAATATTTCTCACCAGAATACAAAGGTTCCTTTGGTGTAATTATTACAAATACTTTTTGTCCAGATACTTCATCCTGCTTTCAAATTAATGGTGAAATTTATAAAGAATTTAACCCAATTTTATACCCGAATCCGAATTCAGGAAATGTTTTTATTTATGTCAGTCAAGATTATTCTTCTCTTCATATTACTGTATTAAATTCAGTAGGTCAAATTATCGAAGAAAAATCTTTTAGAGGTCATCATTTAAGTACATATAATTTGAGCATGATAAATATTATCGGAGTTGACCATTCTATTGATTAAGTTATTAAAAATGGTTTTCTTGTTTTGTGATCGATTGATACGATAACAAAATTCATCATAGTATTTGTTTATATGCTTTTCACTTACCCAAGAATAGGTAGTTCTTAACCAAGATTTCACCTGATGTATCATCGTATGTAATGCCTTGAAATTTAATCCATTGTTTGCTGGAATTTGCTCTATGTCATAATTCTTAGCAATAGGTCTGTATCCCCGCCACTCATCAGTTGTGACTTTAGCTTGCTTACTGACATGCTTATCAAAAATAAGTTGTAAAGAACTTGCTGAAAAGTCTTTGATTCTCATTGCATAAAACCGTTTTACTTTCCCTTCTTCAGTTAGCTGTACTGCACAAACTGTTTTCTTCTTTTTACTGTCATAACTCCTACCTTGTTTGTGTTTTTCCTTGCCCCCAACTACAAATTCATCTATATGCACAGCTCCGTCCATCGGATTACTTTCACTAGATTTCATCCCTTCTCTAACTTTATGCATAAACAGTCTGGCCGTGTTTTCCCTTATGCTATAACGAACACTCATTTGGCTGGCTGAAAGGCTCTTGGTAGTAGTAGTCATCTCAAAACAAATGAAAAATGCTTTGCGTAATCCAAATTTTACTTTGTGGAATAATGTATTCGCCCCAGCTGATTCTGTAGCACTACAAATGTTGCAGGTACGAGCGTAATCTTTGCGTACCTGATATTTTAAATGACCACATTTAAGACATTTGTATCCTTCTTTCCATTTAATCTCTGATAAGTATTTTTTGCAATCTTCATCTGTTTTAAAGCGATCACAGAACTTTAGAAGATTTTGACCCTCATATATATTCATCTTTTCCTTTGTTTATTTCGCTCTAAAGATATGCAATTAAATGATGACCTCTAAAATCTTTTTTTAATTCAAAATATTTAGAGCTTGATTTACAAATTGCCTCTGGTATTATTTTGTAGAAATAAGTTCTCCAAATGGAAAATTTTCAAGGTTAAAATTTATGAAAATTTGATATTAATTTAAGAATAAATAAATTCATGTATACTAATTAATTGAAATAGTAATTGAGTACAATCATTGAACTAAGTAGATAGCCTTTAAATAATATTTACATATTTTATAGTAATTTACCTTATCAAGTAACTATTATTAAGCCAAATATATTTAATAATAATATAAAATTTATGATAATAAAACTCAGAATACTATTTTTCTTAACACCAATCTTGCCTTTCAATAATAAACATATATTTTATTTGGACTGTAATCCAATACCATCCAAACAAACAATATGTTATTATGAATAAATACAAAATAATATATGTTTATATAAATAATAAATTACTATTAACATTTTATTTACAATTATTAACAATCTATTTATTGTATGTTTAAGTTATTTGTTGTACTTTTATAATTTAATTATATGAGTTCAATAGTGCCTGATTGTAATCAGGAATTGGACTAAAATATTAACTAAAACTTTTAGGATTGATGGTATTGACTATATGTTACCATTCACCCGATCAATATAAATAAGATTACCTGGGACATATGGTAAAGAGAGGCAACAGGAGTTTAACTTGCCTGGAATTTAAGCGGGATGATGTGTTCACACACAGAAGCCCACACCCAGATCTTCCAATGAGAAAAGGTCATAAAATGCAAATGTTCAATCAAAATCTAAAAAATTTATTATAAAATTAATCTTTTCAATAGCCGAAAATGTTGAATTGATTAAGCTAATGACAATTCTATATTTGGAAAGCTTAAGTTCAGTCTCTACTTTTTTGTAAAATGTAAGATGTGAAATGTAATGAAGTTTAGCGCCTCAGCATCTCAGGGTCTCGGCGCCTCAGCAACTAGTTATAAAATCCCAGCTAGTTCTTAAAAACTAACAACTATCTTAACTACCTTTGCGGCCAATTGCAAAAAGCTATGGCTCCTAATTCAATGTTGATAGGTAATATAAAAAGATTATACCAGACCCGTTTTTCAAAAAGTGGTCCGGTTAAAGGAAGTGATATGGCCACGCTTCCTTATCTTGAAAATGCTTATTTATTGATTCAGGATGGCATTATTAAGGATTTTGGGCCAATGCAGGATTGCCCTGAATTGAATCTTGAATATATAGATACAACTGACAAATTTGTATTGCCGGCCTGGTGTGATTCCCATACTCATTTAGTTTATGCCGGAAGCCGTGAGTCAGAGTTTATTGATAAAATAAAAGGATTAAGTTATGAAGAGATTGCAAAAAGAGGGGGTGGTATTTTAAATTCAGCTCAAAAGCTTAGAACAACTCCGGAAGAAGTATTATTGGAACAAACATCAACTAGATTAAATGAGATTATATCATTTGGGACCGGAGCAGTTGAAATAAAAAGTGGCTATGGTCTGGATTTGGAATCTGAATTGAAAATGTTGAGGGTAATAAGAACGCTTAAAGCAAATTCGCTGGTAACAATTAAATCTACTTTTCTTGCGGCTCATGCTTTACCATTGGAATATAAAGATAACAGGAAAGCCTATATAGACCTTATTGTAGATAAAATGTTACCCATAGTTGCTGACGAAGCATTAGCAGACTTTTGTGATGTTTTTTGTGACAGAGGCTTTTTTACTCCAGAGGAAACAGACAGAATCTTATTAGTCGGCAATAAGCTGGGGCTAAAACCAAAAATACATGCCAATGAATTAGATTACTCAGGGGGTATACAAGTAGGTGTTAAAAATAAGGCAATTTCGGTTGATCATTTGGAATGTGTGGGGCAGCATGAGATTGACTGTTTGTTAAATAGTAGCACCATGCCAACTTTATTACCCTCAACTGCTTTTTTCTTGAAACTTGAATACCCTCCTGCACGTAAAATGATAGATTCAGGATTACCGGTTGCTTTGGCATCAGATTATAATCCAGGATCAAGCCCTTCAGGTAAAATGAGCTTTGTAATATCATTAGCTTGTATATATATGAAGATGCTACCTGAAGAAGCCATTAATGCAGCTACTATTAATGGAGCAGTAGCCATGGAACTTCAGAATTCACATGGACAAATTAAAAAGGGATATGCAGGAAATATAATCATCTCAAAAAAAATACCTGAGATTGCTTATATTCCTTATTCATTCGGCAGCGATTTGATAGATAAAGTCATCTTAAAGGGACTTGTGCAATGAGAATTAGTGACTAAAAAGAAATGAATAGTACATTTTTTTTTAATATAAGAGGAATAAAAACTTAGTATTCTCGTTAAGAGAAATTAAGATTAAATTACAAACAGAATATCCGCCCCATGAACGGATTTTCATAATATACACCGTACAATGCTAAAAAAATTAATCCCATTATCCGCACTATTGCTTTTAAGTTATTTCGTGAAAGCTCAGGTACCTCAGTCTATTCAGTATGAGGGCAAAATGCATCTTTCATCATCAAAAGAAATGGCTTGTAATAATGCTGGAACTGTAAAAATTTCTTTAGGTCAGGGTGTACAGACAAACGATCCTGTTTTTTTATGTTTTGGAGATTCAATTTTTATTGATCATCAGGGAGATCAGGATCTTTCCGGAGATCCAAATCCACTCACAACTCCCGGTATAGGCTACGCTTTTTACAAAAATGTTCCAACTGTAGATGGTCCTACTTTAAATTCAGTTTTATTTGATCCTAGTATATTGGTGGTTCCTCCTGCACCTGGCGGACTTTGGGTAGCAACAGGACCCAATCCAAGCGGGGATATGAATTTTGTAAATAATGGTAATCTTCAGTTACTCTTTAATGCAGGTAAACCGGTCCAAATATGGTTTGCACCTATAACAATTGATAATTGGGCCACCAAAACTTATGAAGGAACACCTGCGGGCCCATGTGTAAATGTGAATATAAATGAGGCTTTCCCTGTTGTATATCTAAATAAAATAACTACTACAGGTGTTGGAACTCAACCCCTTGCCGGAACTGTTTCAGAGGGTAGTTTTATCGTAAATGGCGGTTGGCCGGAATTCGCAGGTGCACAGAATTATACTATTAATATACAATTAAAATCCAATCCCTTAATAAAGGGAACCTTAACTTCCGGAATTGCAAAAAGCGGGTCTTTAGTAAAATTTACTGTTCCACAAGATGGTATCTATGTAATAACTATTGATGATGGAAAAACTTGTACCTATAGTTTTGATATGGAATTTGTTTTTAAACCTTATCCAACTATTACTTATAATTTAGGGTCAGGAATCGGTTATCAGGGAGACACAGTTTGTATACCGGTCACAGTAGACAATTGGAATGTTGTAGTGGGTCATACTCTTTATATGACTTTTGATCATAATGTATTGGAATTTATTAGTGGTAGTTATACAAATCCTTCTGATTTTTCAGCTCCACAATTTTCAGTATCTCCGCCAGACACTTTAATTAGTATTGCTATAGCAAATAATACAGATAATGGCATATCTCTTCCTGATGGGTCAATATTATTTACTATTTGTTTCAAACTAATAGGGAATCCATTAGATTGTAGTGAAATCAAATTTGATTCATTAAGCCAATTTGATAAATGTAACGTTGGTATTACTGATGGTAATTTTAATTATTTTGATGCATCTTTAAACCTGATAGGTGGTCAGATTTGTATACTTCCCACAAATATGGGTATACAACTAAGTTCCACTGTGGTGCAGCCCTTATGCAACGGGAGTACAGATGGCAGTATTGAAATTAAAGCAATAGGTGGTATCGCACCTTATAATTATAATTGGACAAGTACAGGCTTACCTCCAAATTCAGGATCAGGAACTATACCAACACTTGGTGGAACTGCCTTGCTTTCCGGTCTTTCAGCTGGTACCTATCATATTACTGTTACAGATACCGATAATCCGCAGGGGTTAGCAATACTTGATATTGTCTTACAAGACCCTAATCCAATAAATGTAGTATTTAATAGTATTGGTCCTATTTGTTCAAATACTATGGATGGAACTATAGATATAACGTTGACAAATGGAGGTACCGGACCCTATACTTATGTATGGAATCCAACTGCTTCAGATCCTTTATCACAAAGTTTTTTAGGTAACGGAACCTACAAGCTTACGGTAACAGATGTTAATAATTGTACCGCTACATTTAGTCAGACTTTTAATACAACACCTGTTATAGTCAATTTTGTTTCACTTCAAAATTTAGGTTGCGGATCTGCAACTAGCGGATCAATTACAGTAGATGCATCAGGTGGTACAGGACCTTATGATTATTTGTGGAGCAATGTGCCGCCAGGTATGGCAGCAACAGTAAGCAATATTGGTGTAGGAAATTATACAGTAACTGCTACTGATGCAGAAGGCTGCACCGCAAGTTTTGATACAAGTATCATCAATTTACCCGGCATTCTAATTATGGGATTTGATTCAGTGAGTGTTCTTTGTGGTGGAGTAGCAAGTGGTTCCTTAACTGTATTATTAAATATTCCTCCTGGGTCTACCGTTGCGAGTTATAATTGGTCAGGTCCAACTCCAGGAGCAAATCAAGCCAGCATAACGGGATTGTTACCCGGTGCTTATTACATAACTGTTACTGATGATAAGGGTTGTATGTCAATCGATTCGGCAAAATTATTCGCCCCTTTACCATTAACAATTCAGGGAGAGATTAAAAATGACCCGGTTTGTCCCGGCGATAAAAATGGTTCTGTAGGGGTGAGTATGGCAGGTGGCACACAACCATATTCTTATATTTGGTCGACAAATCCGGGAGTACCTACTTTTCTTTCAGTAATTCCCAGCCTGAGTGCAGGTACATATAGTTTTACAATAACAGATGCAAATGGATGCGGGCCACTAGTAAAAATTATTACATTGGTTGATCCTCCTAATATTGTAAATGTATTTAGCAATCTTAAAACTACAGCATGCTTCTCAGGAGGATGTGATGGAGGTGCAACTGTAGATGTAAATTATAGTGATGGAACAAATGGTAATTTCAATATCACATGGGCATCCGGAGAAGCGGATATGGGCTTTAGCAGCAGTACTGCATTTATGTTATGCAAAGGATGGCAGACAGTTACTATTTCAGATGCTAATTGCGGTTTAATTGATTCCGTTTTTATTCTGACCCCTTCCGAAATCTTAGTTGATATAGATACATTGGTAAACGTAAGTTGTATGGGATTATCCGATGGATCTATAAAGCTAAATACTTCAGGAGGGACTCCCGGGTATAGTTATCAGTGGTCAGCGCCGGGTTCTATCAAAGATACCATTTCAAACCTACTGGCCGGAAATTATTTTGTAAATGTATTTGACACTAAAGGCTGTAAAGCTGACACTTTATTTTTTACAATAAATGAGCCTCAGTTAATGGAAGCAATGATTGATACAAATAATACAAAAGGCGTAACCTGTGCAAATGATAATGATGGTAGAATTGGAATATTCTACATTGGTGGTAATTCAGGAAATGCAACATATATATGGAGTCCTAATGTTTCTAGCTCTGATCTGGCAGTACAATTGCCTTATGGTAGTTATTATGTTACTATAACTGATCCTCGGGGATGTACTGATTCAGCATCATACACTATATCAGCTCCTCCTGCAATTTTTGCTACCATACCACCTATAGTGGAACCTGATTGTTTTGGTTATCAGACTTTTGCTACAGTAACTGCTGCTTCTGGTGGAGCTGGAGCTCCTTATACTTTTGATGTTGATAATGGACCGAATGTAGCTATAAATGAAAAAATCCCTATA
>Ga0193744_1000172_pt1 | contig 19649 bp, 19 predicted proteins | sample L1a1metaG_FD_143056 | JGI IMG/M metagenome (GOLD analysis project Ga0193744, IMG submission 143056) | Soil microbial communities from a riparian zone of the East river system, Colorado, United States - L1a1 | ecosystem: Environmental > Terrestrial > Soil > Riparian zone | place: USA: East River...
CTTCATTTTAAGTGCCCCTGTTAGCTTACCAGCTATTGTAATCTCCATTGCAGGGTATATGACCGCTATTGGTGGGGCAATATCTGCGGTGAGCCAGGCGACTGTGCAGGGAGAGTAATTTACGATTTACGACATACGATTTGCTTTTAGCGTTGCTATCTTATATAAATTGTAAAATCTAATTGTAGGACTGTAAAGAAAAGGCACTGCCTTGTCTCCCAAAGAGTCAATAATATTCGAAATACGACATATGTTATGCGCCATATTTACTTACAGCCATTTGTTTTTTGTAGGGGCAATCCTTGTGGTTGCCCTTTTTGTAATCCTTTTCAATCTTCGCTGGGGTCAGGGATATTACAACTTGTTAAAATCCTTTTTAATTGTTTGATTGGTAAATCCTGATTTAAAACCTGTATATGTATGATCCGCTAATTTCGGAATTATTGAAAATTATATAATTGAAACAGACGCAAGCATTCTATTCGAATCAAGCTCTTTTCTTTTTTGAAGAACTCTTCTAAATGTAGTTGGGTTTAAACCTGTAATTTTTTTAAATTGGGCGGATAAATGCGCAATACTGCTGTAATTTAATTGGTAAGAAATTTCCGTCAGCGTAATATTATCATCTAATAACATTTCTTTAATACGTTCTACTTTTTGAATAATAATATAATTTTCAATGGTGCAGTAGGAGTATTCAGAGAAAAGTGAAGCAAGATCGTTATAGTTATTATTAAGTTTAGAAGAGAGGTATTTAGATATTTTAATAGTGTTGAAATCTTCCATTTTCAACATATCCTGAATGGCTTCTTTAATCTGCTGGACCTTTAAATTCTTTTGGTCGATTATTATTTCAATACCGTATTTTGCTAACAGATTCTTTAATTGTTCCATTTGAAAAGTATCTAAATCTTCTATTAGATGTATTTCATTAAACCCATTTAAACGGTAATCCAGGCCGGATTTATCCAATTGCTGTTGAAGCATCATTTTAAAAATCTTATGCCCGTCAAATATTAATTTTAGATTTCTCATTGATGATTTGCAGTAGAAAAGGTTTTATAACTATAGATTTTGAAAAAAACAATTATATATACATTCTGAGCAATATCTAAAAATGGTAGGGGACATTATATCTCTTTCAGGCAGTACAACATCCCCTAAAACTATAATTAATTATAAACTTTGCTAATGGTGTGCAACCAGGCTGTCTCTGAGTTCCTTTACTTTGTTATGATCAGTCATTATGTTCGACAATTGCTTCCGAATTAGTGCCTGTTGGTCAAAGCTAAGATCATTTGAGTGGTCAGCCAGGACATCTTCATATGTTTCTACAGCGGCGTCTTCTCCAAATTCGCATGAATTAAGTATTGCTTTTCGATCCTTTCCTGTTATAGCAGCTTTAAAATCCATCCAGATTCTGAATATTTTTCCTGAAGTTTTTGTTCCTTCTATTGGTGTACCACTTATGCGGGCTATTTCAGAAATTAATTCAGATTTACATCTGTTACTTGTCTGTATAAATTGAAGAAAAACGGTTTTCAAATCTGAATCTTCCGTTTCCTTTAGGGCAGTTTCATAACCTGCAATTCTATCATTGTTAATTTCCAGAACTGAGTTTAAAACATCAATTGATTTATCATTTTCCATAACATTTGATTTTAAGAAATTTGCTAATAAGTTTTCAATTTTAAGCTACCGGTTTTTTAGCTTCATTTCCATTTTGGGAAACAGCGGCTTTTGCTTTTGAAATAAGGGCCTTTTTTACATTCGGAGTTTTCTTGATCTTTTTAATGGCAGTATGCTTTATATCTTTTACCTGTGAGCTAAGGCTATCAACCATCTTTGCCTCTTTCTTCATTATTTTTTTAGTTTTCTGTTTTAGTTTTTTAGGTGCAAATAAAACAGCTAATATCGCCCCGGCAGTAAGTCCAACTAAAATGCCAATAACAATTTTTCCAGATTTCATAACTAAAGTTTTTTATTTGTGAAAAAAATGAGCTGTATTTATTCAAGCTTATTTTTAAATTAATAATGAATTTTCATAATCAAAGGTGAAGACTTTTTTAGCTCCTGCTCTTATAAAATTTTAAGAAATACTTATAAAATTCACATTCCTGAATTGTCGTAGGAGAAGTTCAAATACAGTTCATAGATTCTAAAAATTAGCAATGGAGTCAAAAGAATCAGTATGAAAACCTAAGGGTTACTGGAAAATGCTAGGGAGCTTTTGTTTGGAGAGAATTAACAAACTTGCTTAAGCTAAATTGAATAAAACCTCAGGAAATATTCCCAGGTTTTTAAGATAACTAAGAAAGCTTTACAGGGACTTGAAGCCTAAGAAATCTGCATTTTAGCTTTAAACACAAATTCATTAAATGATGGGTGGGGTAAATAATTACTCCAGTCAAATGTATAAATATCCCTTAAGATATTTGCCAAAGCATCAATCGATGTCTGTTTTGTAATATAAAGATTTGCACCTAAATCATAAGTTTTAACAACTGAAGAGTGCTGTGAACAAGTTGAATAAATTATGACCGGTATGTCTTTAAGTTTAGAAAATGAGTTTTAATTTCAGCCAGACATTCTTCTCCCGACATTCTGGGCATATTTAAATCCAGGAATATTAAATCCGGAAGATTTTCTAACTCATTTTTTATTTTCTGTATTAATTCCTCCCCATCATTTACCATTGACAGCGCGAAATTTATGCCTGAATTGACAACTGCTTCTTCAAAAAAGAATCGGTCATCTTCATCGTCATCTGCTAATAAAATATACATTTTCTAAGGTTTATAATATTACAGGATATGGTTTTTTAAAGATAACTAAATATTTTAATTGATTTATATAATTGCTTCAGTATCTTGTTTAACCGGACAATAAAACAAAAAATTGCAAAACAGACTAATTATTCTTATGCAAATAAGTAATAATACTATAAGTTCTGGCTATCAATTTACTATAGGCCGATTTCCCAGGAATCTATTTTTTATCCTCTTGGAATTAGGCCAAATATTTTTTTCAATATATTCAGAACATAAGAATTGTAAAGCAATTTATGTAAGACTGACGACTAGCGAATCCCTGCTCTCTAAACAGGAAAATACATATTAAATACAGCAGCTTTATCAAGTTCGCCATCAGCGGTAATAAAAGCATTATGCGTTTCAATAATTCTTTTGACAATGGCCAGCCCGATCCCGGTACCGGCGTATTGGTCCCTGGAATGCAATTTTTGGAAAATCTCGAATATCCTCAGACTATATTGTGATTCAAAACCGATTCCATTATCGGCTACACTTAAATGGCAATAGAGTTTTTCGGGATTTAAGTGTATATGAAATTTTTCAAAATCCTTATTTATAAATTCTTTTCCTTTTGCGATGTTACTTTTAATAATAATTTTAAGGGGTACTCCAGGTTTTGAATACTTAATTGAATTATTGATCAAATTGTGCATTAATTGTTGAAACTGGAAAGGAACTACATTAATTTCATCCTCTGCTTCAACTACTATTTTAGCTCTTACCACTGCTAAAGATTCTTTCAGTTCACGGGCTACTTCTCTTATAGATTTGGACAATTTAGTCTTTTCAAATTTTCTTTCTTCCATATCAATTTTCGAGAAAGTAAGCAGATCCGTAATGAGTTGTCTCATTCGTAAAATGGTATTTCCCATCCGGTTCAAAAATACAAGGCCTTCGGCTGACAAATTTTTACTTTCATTAGTTTTTATCCTTTCCATAAAAGTCAGAAACTTTCGAAGTGGCTCCTGAAGATCATGACTTGTGACATAGGCAAAGGATTGTAATTCTCTATTCTTCTCCACTAGAGCTTTATTTGCCCCCTGCAGTTCGTTGGTTCTTTCTTCAATTGCTTTTTCTAATACTTCCTGTAGGGTTTTTTGATCCTGTATTTCTGTACTGGTACAGATCCACATATTAATATTTCCTAGTTCATCTTTAGTCGATATGCCACGTGTCAAAAACCAGATGTATTCTCCATTTTTATTTAAAATACGATGCTGCATTTTGAAATCATGACTGTTTTCTAAAGCATTTTCCCATATTTTTTTATCTTCTTTCCAGTCGTCAGGATGAATGGCAATGTGCCAGCCCTGTTTTATCAATTCATCTAAATTAAAAGGGATAAAATCAAGAAAATTTTGATTAAAATAATTTTGCTTTCCATCTTGATCACCCGTCCATACCATTTGAGGCATAAACTCTGCAAGTCGCTGGAACTTGTTTTCACTTTTAGCCAGGTTTTTTTCGACAATTCGTTTATCGGTAACATCTCTGATGGCCAATAAAATAAGGGGTTCATTATTATCTTCTTTAACTATTTCCCGGGCATTTAATAACATTGTCCGCTCACCAATATTTGGAAAATTGTGGGTCATTTCAAAACCAAAAAAAACAGATTTTTCGGGTAAGATCTTTTCAAGCAATTCTCTTAATTCCGGTATATCCCATTGGTTATTACCTAAAGTATAAATTAATTTATCTTCTGTGTTGCGTTCATCTACTTCAAATGTCTTATAAAATGCAAGATTTGCAGATTTAACTCTGAAATTCCGGTCTAGGATTACTAAAGGCTCTCCCAGTGTGCTGACCAGTGCCTCGGCATAATCTCTTGATCTGGTAATTTGAGCATTAAGGCTGATCATCTCCTGGTTGACAATCATCAACTCCTCATTTGTGCTTTGAAGTTCTTCATTATTCGTTTCAAGCTCTTCATTCAAACTCTGTAATTCCTCACTACTGCTTAATAATTCTTCATTAGCACTTTGAAGTTCTTCATTTGCTACTTCCTGTTCTTCAGTAATACTCCTTAGATCCTCATGGGTCCTGACTAATTCCTCTTCCAGTTTTTTAATCTGAACTTGATTGGTATCTTTTAGATTTGTCTTCCCTACCGGCAGATTTTTAATCCCATTTTCTTCTTCATGAAACAGAATTAAATAATAAGGATCCATTGTATCTTTAAGATGTACGGCTTCCAATGTAATATTGTGAATGCTTTCATTAATTTGTAAAGGGATGTTAGGCTTTTTTATCGCTTTTTTATTTTTAATTAATTTATAAAGCATTCTTCTCAATTCAAAATTCAACTCTTGCCTGGCCATTTTTAATATATTATGGCTGGGTCTTCCATTGGTGAACTCCAGGTAGTTTCCCATTTTTCCATGCATATGAACTACATCCCAGGCCTCATTAATAATCACCGCTGGTGGTGTAAATTTTGAAAGCAATAAGTCATCAGCTATTTTATGAAAATCACCTTTTTTAGGTTCAATTAATGGCATCGCTTCGGAAAAGTTTATTTGTTCCTTTCTATAATTACCGCTGTACACTGATCTCCGGATTGTATCATTGCGAATAAATAATTTAATAGGATTGTCAACTACTGCAAAAAGTTCAGCAACTGAACTTTTAGTTTCCGATTTCCCCAATAATAAATATCCACGAGAATTCAGTGAATAATGAAATGTAGTAAGTGCTTTTTTCTGTAGGTAGGGATCAAGGTATATTAAGACATTGCGGCAACTAATAAAATCCATCCGACCAAATGGAGGATCATGGACAAAATTATGCACTGCAAAAACACACATATCCCTTACCTGCTTATTTACATGGTAGCTTCCATGAGATTTTGTAAAAAAACTCTGTAGCCTTTCCGGTGACAAACCATCTGTTTCAGATTTTGAGTAAATCCCAAGTCTGGCTTTTTCAATTGCAGGCTCACTGATGTCAGTGGCAAATATTTGAACTTTGTCAGTTATCTTATCGATTATTTCTTTCAGGCAAATGGCTATGGAATATGCCTCTTCTCCAGTGCTGCAACCCGCTACCCATATTCTTATAGCCTGACCTTCTGCTTTATTTTTAAATAAACGCGGAAAAATATTGTCTTTTAAATTATCAAAAACTGCTTTATCACGGAAAAATGAAGTAACCGGTATTAATAGATCCTGATAAAGTAAGTCTTGCTCTATTTTATTTTCTCTTAAATACTGCACATATTCCAGGGGATTTTCCATTTTTTTAAGTGCCATCCTCCTGAAAATCCTTCTATGGATGGTAGGTCTTTTATAGGAACTAAAATCGGTACCTTTCCTGATTCTAATTATTGAAACAATCTGTTTAAAAACATCTTCACTTTTTAAAGAAGTATTAAAAGAATCACCATCTAACATTGAAATCTGTTTGGTAATCTCTATTATTTTTTGAGGTATTTTTTCGGGTGCCATTATAAAGTCCACCACTCCTGCCCTGATAGCACTGCTAGGCATTCCATCATAACTTGCTGATTCTTTATCCTGGGCAAAAGTTATTCCTCCATAATCTTTTATGGATTTAAGCCCTTTTGTTCCATCTGAAGCGGTTCCGGAGAGTATTACGCCAATCGCATTTGTTTGATGAACCTCTGCCAGTGTATTAAAGAAAATATCTATGGGTAGACGTTGATCTGCATTTGAAATATTATCCCGGGCTATTACTTGTAAGTTGTCATCATTTGCAATGAGGATTTTATTACTCGGAATTACATATATATTATCTGGTTCTATTTTTAAATCATCAGCCACTGCTTTAACAGGCAGTATAGCTTCTTTTTGAAGTAGTTCAGGCAAAAGACTTTCGTGTTTAGGGTCTAAATGTTGGACCAGCACAAATGCCATACCTGTTTTTTGGGGAATTGCTTTTATAAATTTCTTAAAAGCATCAAGACCACCGGCAGAAGCTCCAATTCCTACAACCGGGAAGTGTTGCCCTGCTTTTTCCAACTCATTTAGTCTCATAATGACAAAAATATCTGAAAGATAAAATTTTGTTGTTATTGATAGACGGCCCCAAATAAAAAAAGAACAATATCTTTTTCAGAGATTTTGCTAAATCTTCAATGAATTGAATGAGTTGGTTTTTTATTTTTATAAGTCTTTCTTTAAAAATTAAATGCTAATTCAAAAATATAATTCTCACCTCTTTTTAAAAAATATGTCAAATACAATTAATTAAATTAACTAACAAATATGATAAATAAATCAAAATAGGATTTACATAATTGAAAGAAAATTTTATATAATTTTTAGGTATAATTTAAAAAGCTATTGGTTTTTGGCGATTAAGTTTTAGTTTCATGAATGAACTTGTCCGTCAGTCGTCTTGCAATCCCGGCATTATACTGGTGGATTTGTGTAAACCTGAGAAAAGAATCAAAAGTATAATTTGTTGGATAAAATATAAATGTTGTAACTTTTTGGTTAAATGATATAAGAATAGAAATCTATTATTGACTGAAATTTGCAATTAACTAATTAAAATTTTAGATATGAAAAAACTAATATCAGCAATAGCAATCTTATTATTTATAAGTTTAGGTAGTTGCAAAAATTCAAATAAAGAAAGCAATCAATCTAATACCACTGAAGTATCAAGCCCAGCTGATACAGCAGGAAGAAGTTCAATAAAGCCTAGCAAGATAGGTGCATCAGATTCTGCGGGAACAACTTCTTCAAGTGGATACTAAAGGTTTTTACGGGTTATTGGACGGCGAATAGATTAAGTTAAGCTGAACTTTGTACTAAAATCCTTCAGCTTCGCCAGAACAGATTACTTGCTAATCTTTTGTTGGGAGAATTCATTAACTCGAGATTTTAGCCCTAGGGGCCAAAAATTTCATTAATGGGTTTGAAGTCCGATTTCTAATTGGAGAAGATGTCGCAACTTGTTGTGACGGATGAGATTCTGCATCTTCTAAAAGATTTTGGCTGAACACTATACCCTAATCACTTCTGGCAACTGACAACTGACAACTAACAACTAATTCTCTTTCAAACTTGTTTTTTTTTGGAAATGCTTGCTAAGTAATTTGTATATTAAACCCAAGTATGTATGCCTTCTTCTGTCATTTATACTATTCAATATGACCCAGATTCTGCCATTTTAAGAATAACTTATGTTTCCGGGAGTATTTATGATTATAAACAAGTTCCCGAGAATATATATTGGGAGTTAAAAGCATCAGGATCAAAAGGAGTTTATTTAAACCTTTATATAAAAGGATTCTATGAATATGAAAAGATTTGTTAATCTTCAAAACCTGCATTTGCTTATTTTGGTTTTTGTCTTTCATAGGTATTATGAGCTAATATAGCATCCGGAACCAGGTTTAAATAACTTGCCCTGATTTTATTTTTTAATCCTGAAACTACTTTGTCTTTTCCAGCCATCAAAGCATCATAACCATCTTTAGCCACATCAGCAGGATCAAGTAGTTTATCTTTATCCTGTACTATCTTACTTTTTTCCATATCAGCTTTATGAAAGAAATCAGTATTGGTAGCACCAGGCATCAATGCGGTTACAGTAATACCATCTTCTTTGCATTCCTCACGTATTGCTTCAGAAAAAGAAAGCACAAATGCTTTTGTCGCATGATAGACAGATTGCCAGGGACCGGGAATTTTGCTTGCTATTGAGGCTAAATTTAAGATTTTACCGTTCTTCCTTTTCACCATATCTTTCAAAAAGCACTTAGTCAATATGATAAGTGATGAAATATTTAGATTAATAATATCCAATTCTCTATAAATATCAGTTTCCTTAAATTTACCATATAATCCCTGACCGGCATTATTTACTAAAATTATAATTTCCAGATTTCGCTTTTTTATTTCTTCATAAAGTAAAAAAGCCTGTTCTCTGACAAACAGATCCCGGGCCATCGTGATAATTTTAATTTTACCATCAGTTAATTGAGCCGCAACTTTATCAAGTTCAACCGGGTCCCTTGCCACCAATACAAGATTATATTTATCTCTTGCAAATAATTTTGCAAGTTGATAACCTATCCCGGAAGTTGCTCCTGTTATCAAAACATATTGATTGTTGTTTTGCATAAGTCTAATATTAATAGATAAATAAAAAAGCGTTCACCTTCGCTTTAAAAAAAGTCCCGCAGGATTTCATCCTTTGGGACTTTTTAAACAAAATTATCAACTCATTAAATATGAATGAATGAAAAAGGATCTTCAAAATTTCCACTAATGATTCATTGTAGGAGTTTTCTTTTGTGGGTCATATGGCTCCGTACGGTTTGGATTGCTCTGATTCTTAGTAGAATTTGTAGAACTGCTTTTTTCATTTTTACCTGAGGAAGTAGATTTAACTACTTTTCCTTTTCCATTTTTTTCGTTTGGCATGATAGAAAAATTTTTGGTTAGAAAAAATAACAGCCATTTCTGGTAGCTATTACGTTTAAAATAGAGCTTTAAAAAAACTACATTTAGCTATTATTTAAAACTCATTATGCAAAGTTGCGAAGCTTTATAAGAATATGTTTTATATGATTTTTTAGAAATTTTATATAATTTAAATGGCGTATATGTTAATTCAAAAAAACAACATTGCTCACTCTCAATCTTACCGTTTAGCTCCATCTTTAGCTTGCCGAGTTTAATTAAATAAAAAAGTGAGAAAGTTAAAAGTTCAAATCACTGTTAACAATCTCACTGTATAGGGATGGATTAATATATTCAACTAATTTTAATCCATTGCATCTGCATTCACATATGCTTCTGCAATTTCGGTGAGTTTTTCATCAGCTTCTTTTTCCTGGTTTAGGATTTCTTCCAGTATCATGAGGGCTTCTTCTTCAGCTAAAGTTTTGGCAAAGGAACACAAAGTACCATAACTCGCTATTTCATAATGTTCTACTTTTTGAGCTGCCGATATAATTCCGGCATCTCTTACAACACCTGCTTCCGTGTCTTTCATTATTTCCTTAGCTTCTTTTATCAGCCCATCCATAGCTTCGCATTTTTTTGCTTCTGCTTTTTCCCCTATTGCTGAAAATACTTCTTCTACACTTAATACTTGTTCTATGGTTACTTCAAGATGATCCTTCAATGCTTCAATTAACTCAGGTGTAGTGGCATTTTTAATCATTTCAGGAATTGCCTGGGTCAGCGCTTTTTCAGCCCAGTAAATGTCTTTCAATTCATCAATGAATAATTCACGTAATCCTGTAGCCGCTCCTGTAGAAGCATTTGATCCCTTTTTACCGGATGATTTACTATCTGTATGTTTCATAATTTAGTTTATTTAGTTTATTTATTAAGGAATATTGTTTCTTGATTTCTTGATGGTTGTCTGATCGTTGGTTTTAGTACTTTGATTGTCATTACTCTGTTTAACAGGAATGTCATTTTTGTGCATACTTTGATTATGATACGGACTACTTATTACTTTGCCGGTAGAATCAACACATTCTCCACTTTTTATCATGTACCTTTCTCCTTTTAAAGGAGTTAATGAACCGTCAGTTCTGATGATTGTGCCATTTTGCAAGGTGATATCAGTACTTAGCGAATTTCCATTTGATTGAATAGAACTCACTCCATCCTTCATAACAGCACAGTATTGTGTATTCATTGTTTTCTGCCTGCCTGAATTATTATTCTGGGCATTCATAAAGTTGAAGGAACTGAATAAGATGATGACTAAACTAATTAGGTTTTTCATTTCTTTTTAATTTTAAAGTTTAGGAATTTAATTTTTAATACCGGTTATAATTTTTGAATTATTACCAGATGTTTATAAGGTCAAATTTCAGATATTATTCCAAGCTTATTTTTATACCAAAAAGGAAAAAATTTACATAATTCCCCTTTTTATTTAAAAAAAGCCTGACAACTGACATCGGAACATCAGACACTGACTAACGACCAACGAAGACTAGAAATATAAATTTGGATCCAGCAAAACCGAATATTTTCTTCCCAAAGGAAGCGAGTTTTGATTCTTTAAAAGCACAGCAGTTTTTGATACACTTCCTATATTGCTCTTTTTTACTATATAAGATTTATGAATTCTTACAAAATGAATTTTGGGTAATATTGATTCAATATATTTTAAGCTTTGTTGTATTAAAATAGATTTTTCATCTTCAAAAATCAGTTTAACATAATTCCCTTTTGATTGGAAATATAACAACTTTTCAATATTGATTCTCTTTATTTTACCCTCGTGTTTTGCCTCAAGATCAACTAAATTAGCTGGCTGATATTCTTGTGAAATTTGTTTTATGGCCTTATTAATTGCTTTTAAAAAACAGGGAAAGGAAACAGGTTTTAATAAATAATCTATTACATCATTTTGAAAAGCCTCAAATCCGAAATTTGAATATGCCGAAATTAAAATGATAGCCGGTTTGTAAGGGAGACATTCAATAAGTTCCATACCATTTAATTGTGGCATTTCAACGTCTAAAAATAAAATATCGACTTTATATTTCCTAATTATATCCAATGCCTCCTTGCCGTTATAAGCTGAAGCAATTATTTCCAGGTTTTTTAACTGACTTGCATGTGATAGGATAACCTGGTGTGCCGGAGACTCGTCATCTACAATTAAACATGTATACCTCATAGCTTTAAATTTAAATATACATCATACAGCCCGTTTTGATCTGTAATCAATAAACAGTATTTGTTCCGGTAAATTAATTCCAGTCTTTTTTTTGTATTTATTAAACCTATATTAGTACCCTTCTTTTTAGTTCCTACCCTGCTGTAATTGTTTAATAGCTTGAAATCTATTGATTTATCAACCAGAGCAATATCTATTTTAATGGATGGTTCTTTAGTTTCACTGCTGAATTTGATAGCATTTTCTATAAAAGGCATAAGTAATAAAGGAGCGAATTTTAATTTACCGAAATTGCCTTCTTTTTTGAAGTCTATTTTTAATTTGTGGTTTCTGTTTAACTCATAATTAATATATTTATCCAGATAATTGATTTCATCTCTGATTAAAATAGATTCTTTTTGAGAAGATTCTATTTGATAACGGAGCAATTCTGATAGCTCTAAGATTCTTTCAGATATCTCATCAGGTTTACTTAACGAAGTGCCGTATAAGTTATTCATTGCATTAAATAAAAAATGTGGATTTAATTGTGCCTTTAAATATCTGATTTCTTCTTCCTTTTCTAACAATTGCTGACCTGATAGAATATTTTTCTCTAAAATATTTTTATGCATGAAGTAAAACCCCAACCCTACAACGTAAATAAAAATGGTTGATATTAAAGTAGACAAGCCACCTGCCGGATTAATTGAAAAAGGGGTATATACATTTATAAAATAAAAGCTGGTAATCAGGAAAATCAGGCCCAAAATATATTGAATATTTTTTTTGTTCCTTAAGCAATATTCATATAATATTTTATTGTGTAATGTCACCAAAATAAACATAATTAATACTCTGACAGGTCCATTGATCATCTCATCTTTTTGAGAACTACATGCTGGTCCTCCATCCGACTCCTGGATTAAACTTGACATTAGAAAAATAATTATGATGATATACAAACTTATGTTTCTAAACCAAAAATTCAGATAAAGTTTTTTCCACTTCATATCGTAAAGTTAGTTTATCGATTTTTTAAATCGGCACTTAAAGGACGAATGGCGTTTGTCATTTATAAAAACCAATGCTCATTTATCGATATCATTATTTATACTGAGTATCTAATTTTGAACGACTATTATAATATTTAGGCAAAATAATTAAGATATGAGTTCAATATTTACAAAACTATGCGGTTTGCTATTATCTGACAAAATGAGTTCATTGATAATACCAATGCTTATATTATTTAATTGCACAATTAATTCAAATATAGTCAAAGCTCAATTTGAAATACTTACACCACCCGCAATTTGCCAGATCATTGAAGACATTGATATTGATAAAGCAGGAAATATATTATTTGCCACAGATGATGGCATTTTAATTTTTGATACGAAGCAGAAATGGACTCATTTCAATAAGCAAAACGGTCTCAACAACTCCCATATTAAATCAATAAAGCACAACGGCAATAATTTTGTATTCAGTGAAATCAATAAAAGGATAGGCAGCAGTAATTATTTGACAGTTTCTGATTCAATTTTTAATCCTTCATTTAATTACAATTATATAAGCGTAATCTCAGTTGACACAAATGGTAATACACTCTTAGGAACTGATAATGGAATTGTGTTTTTACAAAAATCTAATGGTATCGTAAATAAACTCAATTTGGGCACAACATTGGGTACGGTAAATCATATAGTTTATGTAACTAACCCTCCTTTAAACAACACTAATTTTTATGGTATTACCTCAAGTGATAAAGCCGTTCTGTTTGATGTGTCATCTAATCAAACCTATCTGGTTGTAAATACAAGCACAACCCCTCTTCCTAGTAATAATATAATATCAAGTACCTATGCTAACAATTTCGCTTACGATGGTACAGACAAAGGAATATTTAAAGTTGATTTTAATAATTTCCCAAATTTTGCAGTAGAAATTCTTAACAAGTCTAACACCCCCATTCCTAATGATACGATTAATGCAATTGCAGTTTCCGGTACATCAATATTTGTGGGAACTCCTCAAGGTCTAGCATGTAAAATAAATAATAAATGGAAAACTTATAATACCCTTAATTCCAATTTACCTTCTAACGACATTGGAGAACTGGCTCTAAATGCAACTGATTTATGGATAGGCACTAAACAGGGTCAAATATGTAAGATAAACACTAATCAAATTACGGATTCAAAAAATGAACTTGGCCATTTAACTAATAATATTACTGTAAACTTAACTGCTGACCACTCTAATATAATTATCAAGTCTTATAATATCATTAATGGTAAATTGTTCCTCTATGATGTAAATGGGAGATTATTGTCAAAAACTATATTAAATGATTCCGCGCAATCGATACCGGTAAATAACTATCCTACCGGTGTTTACTTTTATCAGATTAGCAATAATACCGGAGATAATTTAAAAACCGGCAAAGTAATTTTATAAGAATTATAAAGATGATTTGTTGAGGGCTCTCAATTGCAGAACATCCTTCACAGATGCAAGAATTAAAGTGAAGAGTTAAAAGTGATTAGTGCAGCGTGAGTAGATAAAAGTTAAGAGTTAAGGCTAAAATAGTATTTATTATCTTCTATTTATACAAATAATTTTGTAAAATATCCGACATTTAATCATATAATTTAATAATTTGTAGTAATGATAAATATATTTGAATAAAATATTTTATTAACCAATTAAATAAATTATTATGAAACAAAATGCTATACAATTTTCTGGATTTCTTTTGCTACTCTTTTTCATTCTGAATACGAACCAAAACATTATCAATGCCCAACCCCAAAATGATATATGTTCAAAGGCAATTTCCATTGATATTGCATCCAATGCCGCCTCTTGTATCTGGGCAGATGGCTCTACTTTAAACACGATTGATGGTGCTACACAAACCAGCCCTCAGTCACCCTGTTCTGTAGCAAGTTTCAGGGATGATGTATGGTATAAATTTTCAATACCTGCAGGAACATCTAATAATATAGTTACTGTAAAAGTTATTATCGGATCTCTTTTTACGGATATGCCTTCAGTAGGGTTAGCTGTTTATAAATCGCAGAATTGTTCAGCTAGTAATGCACCAATTAAGTGTTATAACTTTCAACAAGCTGAAGAATCAAAATATTCATTTAGTATTAGCTGTGGTCAGGATTACTTAGTAAGGGTCTGGTCATCTACTGGAACGAATACAGACTGGAAAAATGGTCAGGGAACATTTAAAATTTGTGCTTATTTTGAAGATAGTCCTGACAAGAAACCTGTATTGTGGGGTGCAAATGGAGAAGGTGCTTTTAATGGAGGATTAAATGGCTGGACAACAGGAGGAAATACCTGTGGCGACGGAACCACTCAATCACAATCACTTTGGGAATGGAGGGCAAATGCAGATTCCCATGGCCCATTATCAGCAGGACAAATTATCAATTCACCATCAGCCTGCAACGGAGCAATGCTCTTTGATTCAGATTTTTGGGACTATGGAGGAAATGGTTTATGTATTACAAGTCAAGAGGCATGGCTTGAATCACCCACTATAGATCTCAGTTCATTCAATGCGGCAAACGGTGTATCCGTTCAATTTCACCAAAGAGTAATCCAGTTTTTCTCTCAATTTTTTGTTGATTATTCTATTGATAATGGTTTAAACTGGATTAATATAGAAATTAACCAGGATATTATACCTTTTACCACCAGTACACCGCCGGGAGTTAATCCTATTGTAGACCAAACCAAAAGAGTATACCTGCCAAAAGCTGCTGGTAGCAGTCAATTAAAAATCAGGTTTAGGGCCATAGCCAATTATTACTTTTGGCTAATAGATGATGTGGAACTCTTTGAAAGAGAGTCCACCAATCTTTCAATCGATAATTATTATGCAATTGCACCCTATAAATTATGGCAGAAAGATCAGCTTGAAAGTTTTGGGGGTTTAGCAAGTATTACGAATAAGGGTGGAAAAATAGCTACTCATCCTAATCTTAGTCTTGATATCAAAGATGAGCTAGGGGCATTAATTTGGAATGACCAAATAGTACTCAACAATATTGCCTCCGATTCTTCAATACAGAAAGCAGTCTTGCCTGGCATTTTTAATTTTACTAATTATCTACCTGCAACTTATACAGCTCAATATACGCTCAATTCTGATTCACTTGATTTTGATTTGACTGACAATATTCAGACATTTAAATGGACAGTATCTGATTCTATAATGGCAAAAGAGGATTTGCAACAGCTCAGCAATTCCATTAGTTCCTCCACTGCTGTTAATTTTTCAGTAGGGAATATCTACCATATCGTAAATAATAAGAGTGCTAATTCTAAGGCTTTGTACTGTAATTATGTAGATCTTGGTGTAGCAAATCCAAATGGGTTAAATGGTGCTACCATTTTTATTACGCTGTATAAATGGAAAAACCTAAATGGAGATAAGGTTGTTACACCGAATGAATTAACAACAGTTGGGTTCAACAAACTCAATTTTGATGGTAATGATCCTTTAAATACACTTTTTACGAAACCATTATTTGATTTTACAACTAAAAAACCCGGAGTTGCCCTGGAATCTAACTCCGATTACATTTTACTTGCAAAATATGTAGCTCCAACAAGCAATCCGAATATACCATGCTTTATAAGCAGTGATAATCTAAATTATGGAGCAACAGATCTCAGTGCCACATTGCTTAGCGGTTCTTCAAAATTTTCAAGTGTATTTGACAATAATAACTCAGGTATACTATTGCCTTTAGGTGATGGCTTTGCTCCTGTTATCAGAATGCATATTACGGAAAAATCCACTGTAAATACTATTGAGTATTATCTTGATCAAGCTAATAAAATATTTCTGCAATCAAATCCTGTAAAAGACAAACTTAACTTACGGATCGATCTCGTGAATATGGCCAAAACAGCAACGATAGAAATATTTGATACTGAAGGAAAGTTTATAATGAAAAGAGATTTAAATAATATTAAAAACCAGCTGGAATCTTTTGAAGTTTCTTCCCTTATAAATGGAAATTACATATTAAATTTCAGTTGCGAAGCAGGGCAGAGATCCATTAAATTTATGAAGCTCGATTAAAAAAGAAAAGCCCTGCTCTCAAATTTGACAGCAGGGCTTCTACAATTTATCAATCACAACCATCTACCAACAATTTTGACCAACGATCACAAAGCATCCCGCAATCCCTTTACTTTATCATGCTCGGCTTTTAATAATAAGTATTGCTTATTCAGCATAGCTTCCTGTACAGAAGTTATCCCATCCCTATGATCCAGTAGCAAATTATAATAAGTACTAACAGCTACATCTTCTCCATATTCACAGGATGCTAGAATTTCCTTATATATCTTTCCTGTCAGAGCAGCTTTGATATCCATCCACACCCTGAAAACCTTACCTGCAGTACTTGTCCCTTCAATTGGCTTTCCTCCAAATTTCTGAAGTTCAGATATAAGTTCCTGTTTGCAGGTTTTACTTGTCTCCATAAATTGTGAAAATAGACTGATTAAACGTGGCTCATCAGTTTCCTTTAATGCTGTACGATATCCTTCAATCCGGTCATTGTTGAGTTCAATGAGCTCGTTCAGCACTTCAATTGATTTTGCAGAATTCATTGGAATTGATTTTGAATTAATACTAAATATCCTAATATCGTATACGGGACTGCGGATATCGATTTTTTACATTTGATTCCAAACCGAATTGGATGCATGAACCTCCGGTTTTAAAATGCCGTCTTTTTTCAATTTATCCACAATAATTTTTGCAAACTCCTTAGAAAATGATGGCAATTCAAGTTGATCATAGGTTTTGGATTGTATTGACCATACCAGGTTTTCAGTTTTGGCATCATACAGATTGGTTTCTATATAATAAATAGTCTCGGTATAATAGTCATTATTGTAAGTAATAGGATACCAAAATGAATAGTATTCCCAAAAGTTATTATAATATCCATAGTGACTTACCGGATCATATAAAGCACTGTTGTCAAGATAGTGGGACTCAGTTTCTTTTTTAAGTAATGAAATTGTCAGCAATGCATCTATTTTCTTATTCTGAATTTTGCGCATCAGGCTTTCACGATCAGACTCTGAATTACTCATTTTAATCGGAAAAAGTTCTATACTTTTGGAAGCCTTGATCTGTTGCTTAGCTAGCATCTCAGTCATATCATTCTCTACAGTTGATTTTGCCACAGCATGATCAGTTAGAGCTGCTACCAATATATTTTTATAATTTTTAGTTTTAAAGGAAGGGCTTTTCCAGGAGCCGGTTATCATCGTGGAAGGTGAACAAGAGTCGATAATAACTATAAGCAATAACAATAGCTTTTTCATCTTGTTATTTTTAAAATTGTAATATGAGAATGAGTACCATTTATTTATAGTTTCTTATAATTTTTTATTACCGTACTGGTTTTTTCGTTATTTCCTCCACTTTTTTAATGAATGCATCCACATTCGTTTCAGAGTAAGTGCCGAAAGCATCAACCAAAGTTCCTTTATCACCATCATTAGTTTCTATAGCGTAAAGAATAGATTCATCACCTGGATCAGATGTTCCTTCAAAGCGATGAAAATCAACTATCTTTATTTCATCCGGCTTATAAAGCTTATCGGTTTTTAATGATTTTAAACCCTCATCTGTTACCTGAAAATCATCTGTATATCCTTTTTTGACCAAGCTGTTAATAGAGGTAACCAGGCTCACCATTTCATTTCTACTTGACCCGGTAAATAAATTCCCCCAAAATCGATAGGAATATATCAGGCTAATAATTAATAATACTGCAAAAGATGCTAAGATTATCATAGGTTTAATTTTAGAATAATAGATAAGGTATAGGCAAAAAAGTACATCGTAAATAGTACATCTTAAAAATTAATTTTCAACATTTGGGCAACCACCAGGGATTATCCCCAATATTTTATAAAAAGGCTTTTGATGTTGGCTGCTGGAAATAAGTTAGACTTAAACCTTAATCTCGAAAGCAACGTTAAAAGCAAATCGTATATAGTATATCGTAAATTGTATTTTTCATCTTACTTCTTCCCCCTTACCGTCTTCTTCGCTATTTTATCCTTTTGTTTATTTGTTTTATATCCCGAGGATATTAATTTATTACCAGTGGTATCAACACATTCACCAGTTTTTAGGATGAGGTGGGTACCATCTGACTGAATGATGGCTCCATTGGTTTTAATCAGAGTTCCATTTGCAAGTTTTACATCCTGGCTTAAAATTTTTCCAGCAGACTGTACTTTCACTTTCCCGTTTTTGACAATTGCACAATAAGCATTATTGTCCATTTGTTGAGAAAAGGCAGAAGCTGAAAAAAGCCAAAAGATAAAGATTGCTCCAATTATTTTTTTCATCATATTTGAATTAAGAATAACTATTTTGTTTGATTATTTTTTGTTCGTTGTTAGTTGTCCGATAATAAAAACGAACAACCAACAACAAACATAAATCTTCTTAAAATCGTACATCGCATAACGTTGTCGACCAACGACCAACGATCAACTATCTTATCTTCACATATCCAAACAAACCATGCTCTTCATCATCCGGACCTGCTGTAAAGAAAAGTTGGTTTTGATCTCCAGCTGGGACTCCATTTTGCGGAAAACTCAATGCCCATAATCCATCAATGGAAATCACAGTATTAGTATCTTTTAATGGGCCTACAAAATTCCCATTTGAATCATATACATTAATTCGGCCATCACCAAAATTACCAATCAGAATTGCATTTATACCTTGCCCAAAACCTGCTGGTGCCTTCGCTATTCCCCATGGAGAATTTAAAGCACCTTGTGAAGCAAATCTTTTAATAAAGCTTCCTGATGGGCTAAAAATATTTACAAATCCATTTCCAGCACCTGCTTCATCATCTTCATTATCGGGACCTTTTAATTTGGCATAAGTAACATAAAGATTACCATCGATATTCTGAATATTAAATGGCCCATATCCTGCCGGTATGGAAGCATCATCAAAGTTCTTTTCAACATAATTGAAATCCTTATCAAATACTTCAATCTCACGGCCCTTAAAATTAGTTACATAGAGATAATTGGCTCCGCCATCATTGGCGATAGCAATACCTTTATAAACCGGGTCCATTCCTGAACGGTCTGAAACAGTAACTGTAGCTTCTCCATTATACCAGGCATCTATTGTTCCGTGTT
>Ga0193744_1000173_pt1 | contig 19626 bp, 18 predicted proteins | sample L1a1metaG_FD_143056 | JGI IMG/M metagenome (GOLD analysis project Ga0193744, IMG submission 143056) | Soil microbial communities from a riparian zone of the East river system, Colorado, United States - L1a1 | ecosystem: Environmental > Terrestrial > Soil > Riparian zone | place: USA: East River...
GAACAGGTGGCTCAATTTAAACCGGAATCAGTGGCTCAGTTTGCCCCGGAATCAGTGGCTCACATTAAACCGGAATTAGTGGCTCAGTTTGCCCGGAATATTCAATAAAACAACTTTAAAGCCGATACTTGAAAATAATGGATTTAAACAAGTTCACTCAGGATCAGGTAATTGGGAACTCGGACCGAGATTTTTATATTTAGAATACACTAATGGAAACTGCAATTGTAAAATAATTAAAAAATACTATTACAACAAGAAAGATAAAGATGGCTTTTTTAATTTAAGAGTATCCGAAAGACTTATCTGCAATTCAGCTATTTTTATGGATGATTAAGTTATAACCATTAATTAAAAAGTTGAAATCTGGAGCCGCAATTAAATGAACTAAATATCACAATTACAAAATTTCACAATCTCTAATTTGGGAACCAATTCAATACCTCCAAAACAAGAAACAATATCAATATAGTAATTACAATATTTTATTCTGTATTATAACAATACATTTACTATTAACATTTTATTTATAATTATTATTACTTTATTTATTGCGTATTCAAAATAATTATTGTATTTTTATAATTTAATTATATGAGTTCTCTGATATCCCCTAATCATCAATATTTGAACACAAATAATTACTAAAATCACTAAACTTGATGATATTCACCATATGTTATTATTCAAGTAAGTTAATAAAAGAATACCTGGTACATATGGTAAAGATAGAGGCAACAGGAGTTAAACTTGCCTGGAGCTTAAGCGGGATGATGTGTTCACACACTGAAGCCCAAACCCAGATCTTCCACTAAGAAAATGTCATCAAAAATAAATGTTCAATCAAAATCTAAATTAGTTTATAATAGAATAAATCTTTTCAATAGCCGAAAATGTTGAATTGATTAAAATAATGACAATTTCAAAATTGGAAAGCTTAAGTTCAGCCTCTACTTTTTTTGCAAAATGTAAAATGTGAGATGTAAAATGTTTAAGTTAATATTGCTAGGATTTAATTTTGATTAAGAAAATAAAACTATGTCTGACAAAGAAACTATTGACCACTTGACTGAAACATTCTTTAAACTGTTCACCAATACAGAAAAGCATATCACGGATTGGAACCTTATTTTTGAAGTCTGTATCAATGAAGCAATAATAATTAAGAAAACTGATTTAAGAGAAGAAATTTATAATCTTCAAAACTTTATTGAGCCAAGAATGAAAATACTTTCAGAGGGGATATTAACAGAGTTTGAAGAAAAAGAAACTGAGGAGGATACACTTATAATTGGGAATATTGCCCAACGTTGGTCTAAATATCAAAAGCATGGTTATCTAAATGGCATTTATTTTCAGCAAACAGGAAATAAGCTATTTCACTTTATTAAAATTGTGAAAGGCTGGAAGATTAGTTCTTTGCTTTGGGAAGATAATCCCATATGAATTGTTAATTATATTTAGCTCAAATTATATCCATCTTAATTGATTTAAAGGCCTATGCTTAGTTATTTTCATAAGCCATTAAATCAAAATAAATTATCCATTTCAATATATGCGAATTTTTAGGAATAAGCGCTTTATATTAAATTCAGGTATTCTAGAAAACTAAATATAAACTTACAAAAAAACTTAGCTCATAGAATTTTGGTCCATTGTTTCTATCTCAACTTCAATGCCACCAGTCCATTTGGCGATCAGGTTATAAATTAAACACGCAATAGCTGTAAGGATAAATCCCAATATTCCATAGATAAAAGGAATAGCCAATAACATCATTCCAGAAAAAGGCATTAAAGAAGAGCTTCCACCGCCCATTGTTGAGATAAAAAGACCAATTGGAATTACAATAACAAGAGAGACAAGAAAATAAATAATAGCGCAAACTTTGGAGGTTTGAAATACTCCAAATCTTTTAACTCGTTTCATGATTGTGGGTTTTAAAGGGTTTTTGAAATAGTTCTTATTGCGAACAAGATAAGATTATTCTGAAAATAATTATTATACATACTACTAAATATTTATCATTTTTACCATATTTAAATTAAGCGAATATGTTTTAAAACAGAATATTCACCCCCAATTTATTGAAATGATTCATTTATGAAGAGATTATTAGAATTAAATTAGATACACTAATTCTTAATAAGCTTTTTCAAATTAACATTATCTGTAGATGTGATTTTTAAATAGTAAATTCCTGGGGGTTGATTGCTAATATCAATTATATTATTAAAATAAATATAATTAATCGCGGCACCTAAATTGTTAGTAACATTTAAAGTTCCGGTAAAATTACATGGCAGTATCATATTGTATCTCCCATTACCTGGATTTGGATATATATTAATAGTATCATTTTTGTATTCATGGGTGCCTACCGATTTACATTTATCCTGAACTTCTTGTCTTGAATTACAGTTAAGTTCATTATTACTGAAATAAATTATTTGTGGATTAATTTTAAAATAATAATTACAAAATAAGCTGATTGCACAATCAGTCAAATTTTGGTTTTCATAAATAGTAGAATTTGTTAATTTTATTGAATCTCCAAGCCCCTCATTCTACTTTAGTAACTCCTAATAATCCTTTTAAGTCCTTTATACCAGTATGGTTTAGTTCCAAATTTAAAAGTGTTTTACAACCTGGATAATTTTTATGAAAATTATCTATATCTTTTTGATCATAAAAATAAGGAGAACAGCTTTGTGCATTTGCCCCGAAATTGCTAAATAAAAGTAAAAAGGTAATTTGTATTAGTTTTTTCATGGTACTTTATTATTTTCAATATAATATTCCAAATATAAATAAAATATACCAATTTTACAAATGTTATATTTATGGGTTATATAAGTGAATGTTATTCAGGAGGATAAAGAATTATTGGATGCAAACGGATTTTCATTCTCTACTGTTTTATTAGAATTTGAATAGGCCAAAAGAGAATTTATTTTACTTAAATTAATATATTGCTCCTATATTATATATTTCTTCATTAGTTGTGGCATGTAAATACAGATAAAGTATATGAAATCGAAAATCTACTTTTTAATTGTCATTTCAGCTTTAAGCTTTATGTTTCCTTACAATAGCTTTAGCCAAAACAATAATTATGAAGTATTTGCTTTAAAATTTGCTTCTCGAAATGAAATGATACCAATCTCAAGTATAGCAGTTGGATCAACATCAAGGGACAGTATTGGCGTTTGTAATATGTTCTGGTTAATCAGAGAGAACGATGCTAGAATAATTTTAGTAGATGCGGGATTTACAGATTCATTGTACATTAAAGACTTAAAATATACAAGGCCAGATAAAATATTGCTAAATATTGGGATAAAACCGAAAGATGTTACTGATATTATTATAACCCACCCTCATTGGGATCACATCGGTGGAATTGATCTATTTCCCAAAGCTATGATCTGGATGCAAAAAGATGATTACGATTACTTTGTCGGCTCTGCCTGGCAAACAAATGGAAATACAAATGGGTTTAATCAAAAGGATGTTATAAAAATAGTTCAAAAAAATCTGGACAAGAAGCTCACGCTTGTAAAAGGAGATGATATAGAAATTATACCGGGAATTAAAGTCTATATTGGTTCAAAACATACCTACGAATCACAATTTATTTTGGTTAATACCAAATCAGATAAAGTAATTATAGCTTCAGATAATTGCTGGTACTATTACAATTTGATTAATTTATTACCAATTCCAGTTGGTTTTGACCCAAAAGCTTACATCCAAAACCTTAAAAGAATGAAAAAAATGGTTAAAAATTTAGATTTGATTATTCCGGGTCATGATCCATTGGTATTTTCAAAATTTCCAGAAGTCACTGAAAATATAGTAAAGATTAGTGATTAATATTTGATAATTTTATCATAAAAAATCAAACTATGAAGAGAAGAGATTTTGTAACAAATTTTGTAGTTTTTCTTGCAGGATATAACTTTATATTTTCGGATGTTTTAAATCCCTATTCATTTTTAAACCATAAAGAGAATTCCAATTTAACGCAATTTGAGATAAGCGAATTAACAATTAATGATTTACAGGAATTGATGAAAACTGGTAAATCTAATTCAGAAAAAATAACTGAACTTTATTTGAACAGGATTGAAGACATCGATAAAAATGGACCAGCAATAAACTCAGTTATTGAAATAAACCCTGAAGCAATATCTATAGCTAAAAAGATGGATATTGAAAGGAAAGAAGGTAAAATAAGAAGTCAGTTACATGGAATACCTGTTTTAATAAAAGATAATATTGATACAGCAGATCAAATGATGACTACTGCCGGGTCTTTGGCCTTATTGAATCACAAAGCATCAAAAGATGCATTTATTGTTAAGAAATTGAGAGAAGCTGGGGCAGTAATACTAGGAAAAACAAATTTAAGTGAGTGGGCCAATTTCCGCTCAACCAGATCTGTTAGTGGTTGGAGTAGCAGAGGAGGCCAAACAAAAAACCCATATGTACTTGATAGAAGTCCATGTGGTTCAAGTTCAGGTTCAGGTGCCGCAGTTGCTGCCAATCTTTGTACTATAGCTGTCGGAACAGAAACTGATGGTTCTATTTCTTGTCCGGCTTCAATGAATAGCGTGGTAGGTATCAAACCTACTGTAGGCTTAGTTAGTCGTTCTGGGATTATACCGATTTCTAAAACTCAGGATACAGCTGGCCCATTAACCAGGACTGTAAGAGATGCTGCAATTTTATTAAGCATAATTGCTGGATCAGATCCTGATGATATAGCAGTTATAAAAAACAATAAAAACCATAATTTGGACTATACCCAATTTCTTGATCTTAATAGCCTTATGGGAAAACGAATTGGTGTTGAAAAATCATTCTTAAACAAACATGAAGCTTTGGATAAATTGCTTAAAGAAGCTTTAGAGCAGATGAAAAGCAAAGGTGCAATTATAGTCGAATTAAACTTCATTGATGCATTCAATAAAATAGGAATAGATGAAAATAAAGTTTTACAATATGAATTCAAAGAAGGTCTTAATAAATATCTAAGTTCAGCAAATGTTTCTGTAAAATCAATTCAGGAATTAATCGAATTTGATAAAATAAATGCCAATAAGTTAATGCCATATTTTCAACAGGAAATATTGGATAGTACTCAACTAAGAGGAAATTTAAATAATCCTGACTATATCAATGCTATAAATAAATATGCAGAAGCTAGATCATATTATAATAAATTTTTTATTGAGTATAAATTAAATTCTTTATGCGGACCAGCCAATGGGTTTCCCTGGTGCATTGATCCTGTCAATGGCGATTTTTTTACTGGATATGGAATGTATGGGCCAGCAGCTATTTGTGGTTATCCTTCTATTACAATACCTATGGGAAATATTAATGATTTACCCGTTGGAATTTCATTTCTTGGAAAAGCGTATAGTGAAGCAGAACTAATCTCAATTGCTTATGCTTATGAACAGGTATCCGGGAATAGGATTTTGCCAAAGTTCAAAAAAACTATTCTTGAGAAATAAATAGAGAAACAATATTTTAATCAGTATTTTAAATAAAATTATTAATAATAAATAAAAATAAAATTATGTCAAGAGTAAGTACTTATCTTAATTTTTCTCGAAACACTGAGGAGGCTTTTAATTTTTATAAATCTGTATTTGGAGGGGAATTTCAGGGAAATGGTATTGCAAGATTTAAGGATATGCCTTCTCAGGAAGGAGCACCCTCCCTTCCCGAAGAAGATAAGAATTTGATAATGCATGTTGAATTAGCTTTAATTGGGGGGCACATTTTGATGGGAACTGACGCCACCGAATCTATGGGTTTTAAAGTTAATATCGGAAATAATGTACATATAAGTCTGGAACCTGATACAAAAGAAGAAACAAAAAAATTATTTGATTCATTATCTGAAGGTGGAATCGTTACTATGGAATTGGATGATATGTTTTGGGGAGCTTACTTTGGGAGTTGTACTGATAAATTTGGTGTACAATGGATGTTTAATTGTATTTCTAAATAATAGTATTTATCTCAATTTATATTTGAGTTTCTCTTTTCAAAAAACAAGAAGAATTTTGGGAAATATGATCGCATTAGTTTTAAACTATATTTCCTTTATATGTAATTTGTAATTGATATTAATTCATTAATTTTAAAAATAACTAATTCACAAGTCATGGAATCTAAAGACAAAACAGATATTACTGTAGATGCAGTCATTGATGCCCCAATTGAAAAAGTCTGGAAATATTGGACTTTACCTGAACATATAATGAAGTGGAACAATGCTTCTAATGATTGGCACACAACTAAGGCAGAAAATGATGTAAAAACTGGAGGTAAATTTTTTTCCAGAATGGAGGCCAAAGATGGAAGTTTTGGTTTTGATTTTGGTGGAGTATATGATGAGGTGATTCACCTTGAACTAATCTCTTATACTATCGGAGACGGTAGAAAAGTAAAAGTAATCTTTAGTCCTATTGGTTTTAAAACAGCTGTATCTGAAACTTTTGAAGTAGAAAACACAAACCCGATGGAAATGCAAGAAACTGGATGGCAAGCTATTTTAAACAACTTTAAAAAATATGTAGAAGAGAATTAAGTAATGTAATCTCAAATAAAAGTAAGATTTTTTAACTGAACTATGACCCAGTCAATGGATTTAATAAATTTAGTAAACTTGAAACTATAATGCCAAAACAAGAGAACCAGGAAATTACCAGAGATGAAATAAAAAAAGAGTTCCAGCTTGAAAGAATGATTCTATTCAGTGATGCTGTTTTTGCTATTGTAATTACCTTAATGGCAATTGAAATAAAGTTGCCAGAAACTGACAGTTTACATAAACTGGATGAGCAGCCAGGTATTTTAATCCAAATTGCTCCCGCTTTGATTGCTTATTGTGTTAGCTTCTTCTTTATTGGCGCTATTTGGTATCAGCATCTTAAAATATTTAGCTTGTTAAAAGACTACGATAAAGGATTGGTCATTCGGAATTTATTACTCTTATTCTTTATAGGTTTGTTTCCTTTTAGCGCTACTATGGTTACTATGGCTAAAAATAACATTTTTGCTTTTTACATATATCTCGGAATTATTTTAATATGCATTCTGGCTCAATATATTTTACATCATTATATATTGGTAAAGAAACCAGAACTAAGAGTTAATGTTAATATTGATGATCATCTGCTAGACTTACAAAAAAGGAAAATCTCACTAATTTGCTTTATTGTAACAATATGTTTAATAATTATTACACGCTTTTTTATTATTGATCCTCAGTTAAAACCATTGGCTACCTTATGGATGATTGCTTTTCCAATAGTCTACAGGTTTATAATATCCAAAAAAGTAAGGTTAAAAGCTGCTTAATACTATGTACAATTATATGAAATTATTTTATCAAGCTCATCAACCATTTATCAATTAAAAGCTTCCATTTATTGTTTTCATTTTAGAATTGTTTTTGATTGTATTGATATTTGAAGCATCGAAATTCATTAATATTCTTTAATTAAATACTGATGAAATCTTGAATTTTAAGCAGTAAAAAAGTAACATTCGTCTATTTAATCTTATTCATAATATTACATTTTGTAACTTCACTTTAAATCTTTAGATAACCTCAAAAACAAACTCAATGAAAATATTTAAGCTACTCCTTTGCTCAATTTGTCTTTCAATTTTATTTCTTTCAGGATGTAAATCAAAAAATGAAAAGGATAATCCTGCTACCGTGGTAGACATTAAGAGCTTTTTTAAAAATGGTGATAAAACGAGTTTTCAGATTTCTCCAGGTGGAGATTATTATTCATTCAGAGCCGATTACAAAGGGAAAATGAACATATTTGTTCAAAAAATAGGAGAATCAAATGCTACAAGAGTTTCAAATGATACACTCAGAAGTATCGGACAATATTTTTGGAAAGGAAACAGAATTATATATCTTCAAGATGTTGGGGGGGATGAAAATTTTCAATTCTTTTCAGTAATGCCTGATGGAAGCAATTTAAAAGCCTTAACTCCTTTTCCTGGTTATCGATCTAATTTATTGGATGATTTACGTTTTATACCTGGTAAAGAAAATTTAATTCTAGCAATTATTAATAAAAGAGATAAACAGTATTTCGATCCTTATCAATTAAACGTCGAAACTGGCGAATTAACTTTATTATATGAAAACACAAAAAATTATGATAGTTGGTATATTGATAATAATGCAGTTATTAGAATGGCAACTAAAACCGATGGCGTAAATATTACTTATTTATATCGCAATGGTGATAAAGATCCATTTACTGAATTACTAACAACCTCATTCAAAGAACAGTTTTATCCGGGTTCTTTTGATTCTAATAATCAACATTTATATGTGATTTCAAATATTGGAAGAGATAAGGCAACACTTGTTGAATATGATCCATTAGCAAAAAAAGAGATTAAAGAATTATATTCAAATCCCGATTATGATTTAAGCGGAATCTTTTATGATAGAAAGAAAAAAGCATTGGTGAATGTTGCATGGACAGCAGATAAACCAGAAGAACACTATTTTGATAAAGAATGGGAGTCTATTAATGAAGGATTGAAAAAGCAATTTCCAAATTACAGAGTCGATATTTCATCATGGGACGATGCTGTTAAAAAAGGAGTTGTTGTTGTTTGGAGCGATAAGCTAAGGGTCAAATTTTATTCTTATGACTTTGTAACTAAAGAGACAAAAGAATTATCGAACCCTTATCCTTGGTTAGATGAAAATAACATGGCAGAAATGAAACCTCTAATTTATAAAACTAGAGATGGCCTTGATATACATGCATATTTAACCCTACCTAAAGGATTGGAAGCAAAAAATCTTCCAGTGATAATAAATCCACATGGTGGTCCATGGGCAAGAGATGAATGGCATTTTAATACTGAAGTACAGTTTTTAGCAAATAGAGGTTATGCTGTATTACAAATGAATTATAGAGGAAGTACCGGATATGGTAAAAAATTCTGGGAGTCTTCCTTTAAAGAGTGGGGTAAAAAAATGCAGGATGATATAAGTGATGGAGTAGAATATTTAAAAAAACAAGGAATTGCTGACCCCAAAAGAGTTGCAATTTATGGAGGAAGCTATGGTGGCTATGCTACATTGGCCGGAATAACATTTACACCTGATTTGTATGCTTGTGCTGTAGATTATGTCGGGGTTTCTAATTTATTTACCTTTATGAATACAATTCCTCCTTATTGGAAACCTTATCTTGATCAATTTCATGAAATGGTGGGAGACCCAAAGAAGGACAGTATGTTATTAGCAGAGGCATCACCAGCTTTAAATGCAGAAAAGATTAAAGTGCCGCTATTTATAGCCCAGGGAGCAAACGATCCAAGGGTCAATAAAGACGAAAGCGATCAAATGGTAGCAGCTCTTAAAAAACGAGGAATAGAAGTAGAATATATGGTTAAAAATGACGAAGGCCATGGCTTTCATAATCAGGATAATCAATATGATTTTTACGGTGCTATGGAAAAATTCTTTGATAAGCATTTAAAAACAAAAAAAGACTTAAAGAACTAATTACTTAAAGAAGGGATTAATGATTTATTATTTGAATAATCATTAATCCTTTCTTTTTTAATAATAAAATTCCTCATTTATCTTCCCATAATAATAACATAAAATAGCTCACTAAATCTCTCAATAAATTACCCAAATCTTTTATTAGATTTATGTAAAGAGCTTATCCCTGATTGTAAATCTATTTTACCCTAAACTTTCCTACTCTGCTAAATGTTGTAATAGTAATTATATAATCTACTATTATTTAACATATAACGAATTATTTTAATTATAAATTATTAAAATGCTTATGTGAATACGTAACTCAAATGGACATTAAAACGTATTAGAAATTTGTCTAATTTAATAAACACTAACCTCGGGTAAGAGATATGGCAAGAATACTGATAGTCGATGATGAACAGAGTATAAGAAGAACACTGAAAGAGATCCTCGAATTCGAAAAATATGAGGTTGAAGAAGCATTTGATGGTCTTGATTGCCTTGTAAAACTTAAACAATCTAAATACGATGTAATTATTCTGGATATCAAAATGCCCAAACTTGATGGGATGGACGCTCTGGACAGAATAATAGAGCTAGCACCAGATGTTCCAATAATTATGATTTCAGGTCATGCAACAATTGATACAGCAGTTGAAACTGTAAAAAAAGGTGCATTCGATTTTATTTCAAAGCCTCCAGATTTAAACAGATTATTGATAACAATAAGAAATGCTCTCGATAAATCAAATCTTATACATGAGACTAAAACACTCAGAAGAAGGGTTCAAAAGTCAAATGTTCAAGAAATAATAGGTGATTCAAAAGCGATAAAGAAAATTCTAAATACAATTGACCGAATTTCTCCTACAGATGCTCGGGTTTTGATTACTGGACCCAATGGAACTGGGAAAGAATTGGTTGCCAGATGGATCCATGAAAAAAGTCAGAGAGCAGATAATCCAATAGTGGAAGTAAACTGTGCTGCGATTCCGAGTGAATTGATAGAAAGTGAATTATTTGGACATGAGAAAGGTTCTTTTACTTCAGCTTTCAAACAAAGGATTGGAAAATTTGAACTTGCAAACGGTGGAACACTTTTCCTGGATGAAGTTGGTGACATGAGCTTATCTGCTCAAGCAAAAGTTCTAAGAGCCCTTCAGGAAGCCCAGATAACAAGAGTAGGAGGAGATAAATCAATTTATGTGGATGTACGTGTAATAGCAGCAACAAATAAAGATTTAAGACAAGAAATAGCTAATGGTAGGTTCAGAGAAGATTTGTATCACAGGCTAGCTGTAATAATCGTAGATGTACCCTCCTTAAACGATCGATTGGATGATATTCCTTTATTGGTAGATCATTTTATATCCAATATATGTGAAGAATATAAATCAACACCTAAAAAAATTAATGTTGAAGCCATTAAGGCTCTTCAAAAGTATAACTGGACAGGTAATATACGTGAGTTAAGAAATGTTGTGGAAAGGCTTATTATTTTAAGTGGAGATACTATTACAGACCAGGATGTATTGAATTATGTGATACCATCTAAAGTTGTAAATAATCCGCATTTTAAAGAAATATTTGACAAGTTTGAAACTGTAGATGAAATGCAAAAATTTATTGAAAAAGAATTCAATCAATATAAAGAAGTTTAATTTACAAATTTATAACTTTAAGTATTAATGGTAAAAGCCTGTCTGTAATTGACGGGCTTTTGTCATCTTAATGTGTAACTAAACTAAATAATCAATGAGTATTATTGAAGAAAACCACAAGGCAATGCGCCGATGGAGTAAGTTGAAAGGTGAAAATAGCTGGACCATGTTTAAGGTCATTGCCGAATTAGTAGATGGCTTTGATCGACTAAATACGATTGGTCCCTGTGTGTCATTATTTGGTTCTGCACGTACTCAACCTGATGAATATTATTATAAAATGGCAATCGAAATAGCACATTTATTAACAGATGAAGGATTTGGAGTTATTACGGGAGGCGGACCAGGAATAATGGAAGCCGCTAATAAAGGTGCGAGAATGTATGGTGGAGTTTCTGTGGGTTTAAATATTGATTTACCAAATGAACAAGGCCATAATTTATATATTGATCCGGATAAGAATCTTAAGTACAGATATTTTTTTGTTAGAAAAGTGATGCTTGTAAAATATGCCCAGGCATTTATAGTTTTACCAGGAGGAATGGGTACGCTGGATGAAATGTTTGAAGTCCTTACATTGATTCAAACCAAAAAAATCTCAAGGGTGCCAGTAATTTTGGTAGGAACAAAATATTGGTCTGGTCTTAAAGATTGGATGAAATATTCGATGCTTGAATTGTCTCAAAATATTAACGAAATTGATTTAGACCTTTTTACAATAACAGATGATCCAAAAGAAGTTGTTAAAATTATTACTGAGTTTTATGCTTCAGAAAGAGATGGAGAATTATCTCCAAATTATGATCTTGAATGACCACATCAAAATAGGTCTTGATTAATCTATATGATATTATAAAGTCTGGACTAATAAAAAAGTCCAGTACATGCAACTTTGAAGAGCTATCCTTTCCCTTATTATAAAGAAATAATTTTCTTTACATTTCGATTAAATCTTTTAATACTTCTATAGTCTAATATAAAACTTATTGATTTATGAAATTATTTTTTACACTTTGCCTTGTTTCCTTTTTAAATTTAATTTATGCTCAATCTTTTTATGATATCAATACAGTTCAAAAGATTGAGATTCATTTTGACCAGACTAATTGGGATTATATATTAGATACAGCAACAGCAGGTGGAGAAAACTTTACCATGGCAAAATGGGTAAAAATTAATGGGGTTCAGTTTGATTCTGTGGGTGTTAAGTATAAAGGCAATAGCTCATATAAAGTAAATCAGGTTAAAAATCCTTTTCATATAGAGCTGGATAGTTATAAGGATCAAGATTATCAAGGTTATACAGACATAAAGCTCAGTAATTGTTTTAAAGATCCAAGTATGGTAAGAGAAGTTTTGTCATATAAAATCCTCAAAAAATATATGCATGCGCCTGAAAGTAATTATGCTGAAGTTTATGTAAATGATGTATTAATTGGTCTGTACAGTAGTTCAGAATCTGTAACAAAGAAATTTGTCAAAGAACACTTTTATTCAAAAGATAAGGCATTATTCAAATGCAATCCTACATATGGCGCTGGACCAACGGCAAAGTCAAATCTATTATATTTAGGTAAAGACAGTTCTTTATACTTTCAAGGATATGAATTAAAATCAGATTATGGATGGAAAGATCTTATTGATTTATGTGACACTTTAAATAATAAAACCACATTCATTGAAAATATTCTGGATGTTGATAAAGCACTTTGGATGATTTCATTTGATAATGTATTTGTAAATATTGATAGTTATATAGGAGCAATTACTCAAAACTATTATCTATACCGGGATGATACCCGACGGTTTAATTCAATTGTTTGGGACCTCAATGAATCTTTTGGAACATTTACAAATACTGGCACCTCAATGCTTAACTCGACTACTGATAAACAACAGTTGAACCCACTGTTGCATATGAATGATGCGAACTGGCCATTAGTTCAAAAACTATTAAATATTCCTATCTACAAAAGAATGTATATAGCTCATATGCGAACAATGTTAAATGAAAACTTTGCTAACAATGATTATGTTACAGAAGCACAAAACATACAAACTGTTATTGATGCGAATGTAAAAGCTGATATCAATAAATTCTATGCTTATGATCAGTTTAAGAGTAACGTAACTACTGATATCGGTACAGGTATGCAAAGTATTGCCGGAATTCAGAACCTCATGAATGGAAGATATACTTATCTTACTAACAATGCAGAATTCAAACTAATCCCTCCTACAATTTCTAATATTATTCCAAGTAATAACTTACCGGATCTTAATTCTTCAGTTACAATTAATGCTACTGTTACAAATGCAGTAACTGTTTTTTTTGGCTTTCGATATTCAATTAAAAATGCATTTATTAAAACTCCAATGTTTGACGATGGTCAACATAATGATGGTTTAGCAGGAGACGGTATTTATGGTATAAGCATAATAATGAGTTCAAAATCTGTTCAATACTATATATATGCTGAAAATAATGTTGCAGGTATATTTTCTCCTGAAAGAGCAGAATATGAATTTTATACTCTAAATGTAAAACTAGGAAATATTCAACCGGGTGAAGTAGTAATTAATGAATTCCTTGCCATAAATGATTCATTAATTGCAGACTTAGATGGTAAATTTGATGATTGGATAGAGTTATATAATAATACTTCTAATACTTTTATACTTGATGATCTTTATTTATCAGATTCATATAAATCACCTTTAAAATGGCATTTTCCTTCTAATACAAGTATTGGACCCAAATCTTATTTGATTGTTTGGGCTGACGATGATTCTTTACAATCAGGATTACATGCCTTTTTTAAACTTTCTGGAGGAGGAGAAAAGTTAATCTTATCATATGAAACAGGATTAATAGTGGATAGTATAGATTTTTCTGATCAAACTGAAAATCTATCTTACAGACGATGCCCAAATGGAACCGGACATTTTGATTTTGGAATTCCTACATTTAATACTTTAAATTGCAATGAGACTAATTTACAAGAACATCTTACTGAAGAGATTCTGATTTATCCTAACCCATCAACTGGAAATATTATCATCAATGCTGAAAATAACTTTCATTTAATTAGGGTTTATAATCAACTTGGGCAATTAATTTTGGAAGCAAAAGATTTAAATTCAAAAGAGTATAATTTGAATTTAAATGCTAGTCCAGGTGTTTACATATTAAAGATTGATCAACTAGAACCTTTTAAGATTATAAAAGTAAAGGAATAATTATAGATTTTGTTTTCTAGTTAAATTTTGGGATTAGATTTATTTTCTAATTATAGTAATATAAATATCTCTTAAGATGTTATATCTACAAATAGAACAACTCAATTATTAATATGAGAAAAAGGATTAATTCAGTTCTAATCACACTTATACTAATTATTCTTAATAACATTTCAGTTCATTCTCAAAGCAATAAAGAGATGGAAGGCAAAGTAGACCAGATTGTTGTTTCAGATGGTTCCATTGAAATCATGGCTAGTAATTTTAAAGATGTACCACAAATAGTTGTTATAGATTTTCCGGAATTAAAAAATATGAAATCATCAGAACCTTTGCCAATAAGGAAAGTATTAGAAGCTAAAGCTGAAAATGTCCTTGTAGGGAAATTGATACCGATTCCTGAAAAATCATATCATAATCAAATGGAGTATACTTTTTACCCTGGCAATATTCTTGAACCTAAAATAGATAAAGACTTCGTTTATGAACTTCCATTTGAAAAAGCTAAATCTTATACTGTTATTCAAGGTTATGGAGGACCATTATCACACAATTTAAAAAATCATTTTTATTGTCTGGATTTTGATTTTGAAAAAGGCGATAAAGTATATGCTGCCAGGTCAGGTATTGTATTTGCAGTTAAAGAGGATTCTGACAGGCATGGTAGCAACAAATCGGCATCAAAGTATGGCAATTATGTAACTATTCTCCATAATGATGGTAGCTATGCTAATTATTATCATCTTCAACAAAATGGTAGCTTAGTAAATGTTGGTGATAAAGTTGAAAAAGCCCAGCAAATAGCACTTAGCGGAAATACTGGATGGTCATCCGGGCCTCATTTACATTTTGAGGTGTATTATTATAATAAAGATGGTGAATTCATAAGTATTCCAACCAAATTTAATATATCTAAAACCAAGACAGGACAACTCGAAGAAGGAAAAAGCTATTCAAGATAATTAAGTAAGCATTATCATTTTGTCTTTTCTTTTGTAAAAGTGAAAATAGCTTTATCTTTTTCTATAACAAAACCATTTTCATCGTGCTTTGTAATATTAAATTCTTCTTCAGAAGATCCGTCTTTTGATTTGATATAAAATTTATTGGCCCTAACTGCCCAGGTCGATCCATCAAATGATACATTTGAAAAATTAACTGTAGATCCTTTTATAGTTCCATCATCAGATAGTTCAACTTTAAAATGCATATTTTTAAGTATATTATCAGCCATATCTAGTCCTCCTTCTGCTATACCCGCAGCAAGTTCGCCCATTCCTTTTGCTAAAGATCCAAGTGTACTTCCTACTTCATTCATACTTTTACCAAAAGCTTTGGCAGCATATTCAATTTTACCTTCCGCAGTAGTAGTATCGATATTATTAAGCTTCAAATCTGTATCTACTTCAATTTTGGCTTCCTTTAGAGCTTTATCAGCTTCAGCTAAACCAGCCTTGATACTATCTCTAATAGCTGTTTTATTTATTGGGATATCTCCTAATTTAATTTGAACTTCATATTTTCCGACATATTCATTTCTTGTATTTTTTTCACTGTTACAAGCACTAAAAAGCATAATAAAAACAATAGTTAATAAACTTAAGTAAAATCTCATATGATAGATCATTTAAATTGTAAAGGTAAAAACATTAATTATTTATATAAAGTTACTTTTCTTTAGTAATTGAATGTAGAATTTATTCTTTTAGGCTCAGACTATGTATAAGCTCTATTATTTCATGGAAAGTAGTATTTATTTTTCCAAAGCCGTTTTCATTTACCCTTTCAATTATATTGGATTTAAAATCGACGGTATCTTTTAATTCATAAAACCTCAATATACCTTTTGCCACATCACTTGGATTAATCTCCTTTACTATTATTCCAGTTTTATCGTTCTCTACAAATTCTCCTAAGCCTCCTACTCCCGTAACAACTGCAGGCTTTTCAAATCCATATGCCATATTGAGTATTCCACTTTGGGTTGCATTTCTATAAGGTTGCACAACGACATCACTTAAGTCAAAATACATGGAGACTTCTTCATTTGGAATAAATTGATTAAAAACTCTTATATCATTCTTGAATCCAGATTGTTGTATTTGTTGTAAATATGGTGTGGGGTCATCATAAAATTCACCAGCAATAATCAATCGCAATTCAGGTAAGTTTTTCTTTGCTATCTTAAATGCGTCTATTAAAATATCCAGCCCTTTATACTTGCGAACATAACCAAAAAATAAAATAACCTTCGCATTTTCTGGCCAGTTAAGTTCATGTAATTTAATAGTTCTGTCAATTAATGGTCTATTAAACCATCCAAATACTGGCAGTTCAGATCTAAAGATTGGTTTTCCAGTTTTCAATGTTTCAAGATCCTTGGCAACTTTAGCAGATAATGCGAGAAAGGCTTTGGCATATTTTAAAGCCATTTTAGTAAGTATTAAATCAATTGACCGGCTTTCATGTGATATAAAGTTCTCAGTAATAAATAAGATTTTCTCTTTTAAACCAGAATTCAATCGAGATGCAATTCCATGATAGCATGGTCCAAAATAGGGTTGCCACCAATCAAATACAACTACATCAGGCTGAATGGAATTAATGAATCTTGCAGTCTTATACCAAGATGCTGGATTCATAGAATTAATCATTCTGAGTGTAGGAACTTGCTCAAAATGATCATTACTTTTATCATATTGAGTTTTGCCCGGAAAAAGAAAAGAGGGATATAACAGCTTGAAATTTATAAAAGTGATCTTAAATTCCTTTGAAAGAGATCGATATAAATGCGCCATAAAGAGGGCATTACCTCCCCTATAAGGAAATGCAGGGCCAATTAATACGATATGTGGTTGTGAAGACAAGTAAATTAATTTGATGCCGTGAAATTATGAATAATTATAGATTTTGAAAGCCAATTATATTTTATATCATAATTGATCTGACTTTCATTACTTTTAAAATGTAACGGAACAAAAGTTCTACATTTGCAATCTAAGCCAAAAAATATGAAAACACTCATCAATCAAATTATATCAGAAAGTATTTTGGTTAAACAACATTTACTTCAGGACCACAATATTATTGAAGAAATTCATAAAATTATTGATGTTATAGTAAATGCTTATCAAAATGATAAAAAAGTATTGTTTTGTGGTAATGGAGGTTCAGCAGCTGATGCTCAGCATTTAGCGGCAGAATTGTCAGGTAGATTTTACATTAATAGAGACCCGCTATTTGCAGAAGCATTACATGTCAATTCTTCCTATATGACCGCTGTTGCAAACGATTACAGCTATGAAGATGTTTATTCAAGATTGGTTAAGGCGATGGGAAGAAAGGGAGATATTTTATTTGCCATATCAACTTCAGGTAACTCTTCCAATATTTTAAAAGCTATTGAATCTGCACAAAGCCAAAAAATGATTGTAATTGGGATGACCGGTAGTACAGGTGGCAAAATGCTGCAACAATGTGATTATATTTTAAAAATCCCTTCCACAGATACTCCAAGAATTCAGGAATCCCATATTATGATTGGCCATATTATTTGTGAAATGGTTGAGAAAAGTCTCTTTCCTTTTAAGTAAATTAGCTTCTGAATTTAGAATTAAAATGTTTTAAATCTATATTATATGGATTTACTTGATTTCCAGCCTGTAATAAAAACCAGGGCAACTGTGCTCAAATCTGCAGTTAATAAGCTTACTGATCCTGTAGTTATGTTAGCTGACATTGGTCCATTTGAATCAGGCCCTCCACTACATTTTCATCCTAACCAAACTGAAACTTATGAAGTATTAGAAGGTGAAGTTGAATTTATTCTCAGTGGGAAAGTAATTAGATTAAAACCAGGAGAAATAATTAACATTCCTATTAATACACCACACACATTTAAAAATATAACAGAAAACTGGTTAAAGATGAAAGATACTCACATACCAGCATTGAGCTTTGAAGAAATGATGAGAGATCTACATCAATTGGTTATAAAGAGTGGTAAAATTAAAAGCTTTAAGGATGTTAAATCTTTAATTTATCTTTCGATGTTGTGGATTAAATATAAAGATTCTCAACGATCTGTAGATCCTCCTTATTTTATTATGAAAATAATGGCTGGCATAGGTAAGCTAACTGGTTTTAAAATATAGTTTTGTTTGATTCCAAAATAGTTAGTGCTGTTAATTCTTTATAAATTTATGAGTTGTATTCATCCCTTCATAAACTATATTTATCACATAAAAGCCTCTGGCCAGGTTAGAAATATCCATTTTATTTTGCTTTTTCTCTCTTAAAACTGATTGACCAAGTTCATTGAATACTTCAATGTATAAATTATCAGAGTTTTGAACTGCGACATTAATGTAGGTATCACCCAGATTTGGGAATATTCTAACATCATTCTTATTAGTTACAGAAATACCTGTTCCTGTTTCACAAGCATTCATACTCTTAAATGGAAAATCAAAAAGCTCAACGGTAAAATTAATTAAGCTTAAATTAATAGTATCTGATACTACATTGTATGGAACTTGAGAATAATTAAATATTGTAGAAGCAGGAGTAAAACTAGTATCCTGACAATCACTTATTTCTAAGGTATCAGTCTTAATAAAAAACATTGTGTCTGATCCGCTTGCGGTAAAAAAATGAAAAGAGTTATTGGAGCTATTTAAAAAACTGGAAGCAGAAGTAGCAATAGAAAATGTACTAATATTATTAAAGTAGCGTGCAGCTTCTACATTTAAACCGCTATCTAAACGTAAAGTTCTAAAGCCCTTAAACCCACTTGATAAAGGCGCCTGGCCAGATAGTAAAACCGAGCTTTTATTGTTTGCAATATTTCTAGGGTCTATTCCATTTAGTATTATTGACGATTTTATATTAAAAATTGAATCCATCTTTCTAATTAAAACCGGACCAGGATCTGAGGGACCTATAACAGTTTTATCGACTTGATACAAATTACCATTTAAGAGGGCAGAAAAACTCATCCCAAATCTAGGACCTGAATTAGTAGCTAAAACAATCGAATTTAGGATTTTACCTGAAGAATCTACACGAACCGTTGTTGTCTTTCCAAATGGACCCTCAAATCCTACACTTGATAAATAAATTTCACGTATCCCATTATATTTTATTGAGGAAGGTATTTCATCT
>Ga0193744_1000174_pt1 | contig 19276 bp, 14 predicted proteins | sample L1a1metaG_FD_143056 | JGI IMG/M metagenome (GOLD analysis project Ga0193744, IMG submission 143056) | Soil microbial communities from a riparian zone of the East river system, Colorado, United States - L1a1 | ecosystem: Environmental > Terrestrial > Soil > Riparian zone | place: USA: East River...
TTAATATTTAAATAATCTTCTTATAAATGTTTTGCATTTAAGTCCAATTCCATATGAATGGTGTCATTCTCCTTTTGAATCTCTTAAAGATGCATCGGGAAATATTGTCTCTCATGGAATGATGAATATACCCGCATTTGGCATAATTGCCCTTTTAAGTTTATTATTAATTAAAGGAATAAAGGAATCTGCATTTGTAAATGGGATAATAGTAATTGCAAAAGTTGCCATTGTGGTCTTGATAATAGTGTTAGGGTGGGGATTCATCAACGATGCTAATCATCTACCTTACATTCCAGAACCTACTAAATATGTAGATTCTCAGAATATTAGCCACAACTATGGTGGAATTATGGGAATTCTCGGTGCTGCAGGGGTAGTATTTTTTGCATTTATTGGTTTTGATGCTGTAAGTACTGCTGCACAGGAAACTATAAATCCTAAAAAATCTATGCCAATTGGAATTCTTGTATCCTTGGCAATTTGTACAGTCCTTTATATATTATTTGCGCATGTATTAACAGGTTTGGCACCAGTTGATTTTTTTAGAACAACTGGTAAAGAAGCTTCTGTTGCGGCTGCAATCAACACTTTTATGCCAGGTTATGCCTGGCTGGGAAAACTGGTCACTGTTGCTATTCTAGCAGGTTTTTCATCAGTAATATTAGTAATGTTACTAGGACAAAGCAGGGTATTCTATTCAATGAGTTGCGATGGATTATTGCCAAAAGTATTTAGTGAAGTACATACTAAATTTAAAACTCCTTATAAAGCTAACCTGATTTTCTTAGTTGTAGTGGGAGCATTTGCTGCATTTGTACCAGGTGATATTGTAGGTGATATGACAAGTATTGGAACTTTGTTTGCATTTATGTTAGTTTGTGCGGCAGTAATCATATTAAGAAAAACAAATCCTCATCACCCTAGAGAGTTTAAAACTCCTTTTGTACCCTTAGTTCCAATTCTAGGTATTATTGTATGTGGAGCTATGATATTTGGTCTCGGTTGGACAAATTGGTTGAGGTTAGGAGGTTGGTTATTTTTAGGTTTTATTATTTATTTTGGTTATAGTAAAAAGCATAGTAAACTTCAAAATCCATCAGAATAAATTTTAAGTTTTAAAAACTAATATTAGCCCTTTAGGTTTATAAATCTAAAGGGCTAATTTTATAGATATAAATTACTTTAAAAAGTAGTTAGAATTCAACCCTAAATCTAGCCCTAACCCCTGATTTTGTAACACCTGGATTATTTAAATAAGTTAATCTTCTTACATAATCAACTCTAAAGAATTTAAAAATATTATCAATTCCAACACTTGCTTCAACATATGGCAGTTTATCAAGTGTATAAGTTAAATTATATCCATTTCCATCAACAGGAAACCTATATAAGGAATTTTGGTCACTTGGTTTATTACTATCATCAAGCCCGCCATACAAAACTTTACAAGTAAAAACTTCTCGTAATTTTAATTTCTTTATAATAGGAATTCTATTAAAAAAGAAACCTCCAAAATTATGAAATACATGCACAGACATATATTTATCACTTACAAACTCTAAAAAATTCATTAGGTTATAAGAATCAAATTGATATGCATAAGTTTGGTTGGCGTGGTGGATATTTAATAGTGGATAAGGTACTTTTCCAAAAATACGACCAATATCAAAATTTACATTACTCCACCCTAAAGGTGATAAAGAAAAAATCTTTTCAAAAGTAAACTCAATTGAATGATAATTATATTCACTTCCAATTATATCTTTAATCCCGGAGGTATATAGCAAACTAAAGACAGGATCTTCAGACAGAATTGGTACTCTATATTGTGATGTTTGGTAAAATTTTTCATTAGGAGCATACCTAAAGTTTAAATTTATTTCAGTTGTATTCAGTTCAGGTTTATTAATTAATATGCCGCCTTGGCTATATTCAAATTTTAATATTCCAGCAGGTTTTTGATTTATAACCTTACTGTTAACAAAAAATGAAAATCCATTTTCATATTCTTTAATATATTCAGCCCCAATTACTTTATTATAAATCATTTTATTATTTACCCCCCGTTTGAATGAAAGTAAAAAATTATCTTCCTGAACAAATTGAAGTGCTTGTCCAGGTATTTTTATTTCATTCTGAAACCAAATTTTTATTTGATTATAAGGATATCTCAGAACATTATTATTATCAAAGGAATATCTTAAACCAACAAATTCTTTCCATTTTTTATCCTTAAATCCATATGCTACATAAGTTTCAGCCATAAATCTTTTGCTAAACTCAGTATTGGTCCTTCCCCCAAATCTTCCCCTGAATCCTTCTATATCATTAAAAGAATAAAAAGTATTAATAGGGCCAATGTTGATTTTTCCAATTGTGGTATAACCTTCAAATGCTAATCTTGATATTGTAACAATTCTCTGAAAAGGTTTATGTTTCCCGAGGCTATCAATCATTTTTATTATGCCTAGATCTTTTTTGTTAAGAGGTATTGGCCTAAACGTTTTCCAAAATTCTTCAGGTTTTTCTTCTGAATCTTTATCTCGAAAGATAGCAACCTCTGTTTTAAAAAGTTTATCATCGATTGGATTATTAATCTTAATTTTAGAATAGATGACACTTTTGTTTCCTAAAATAGATTGATTGTTTTCCTTCCTTGTGAGTCCAAAATCCATAAAGATCTCATCTTTTGTAAGCATGAGTCCTTTTTTATTAAAATTGTTTGGTAATGAATTTGTACTATCTATAACCCAATCAAATTCCTGAATTAATTGTAATTCCTTAACCCAATTAAGATTTATTTCAACTGGTATTCCTAGTTCAATTTTTCTTACCGCATAACTCGAATCAAGGGCAACCCACATATGCCCGATAAAAGCAAGATCTGCCTTTTGTCGTGGGGCGAAATACAAATGAACTACTGGTGTTTCTCTAATGAAACTAGTATCTACAATATAATACCTATAAATGTTGGGTGCAATTGGAGAAATAGGACTGATAAAATCAACAGTTACTAGTTGAATTGAATTATCATAAATATCTACAGGTAAAGAAAGATTTTGAATAAAATTAGCAATACCTACATTATCAAATATACCTGGCATTAGTGAATTATTTTCACCTCTAATATATTCCTTTAAATCTTTTGGGCTTTTTCTATAGTATACATCCGAAACACTTTCTCTCAGAAAAAATGGTAGGTTTACTTTACCGTTAGTATTATTTGTATCTGCATATTCAAATATAAATTTCATACTTCGAAAAAGCAGATTATTCCTCGTTTTATTAGTTACATTATTATAGGCCAATTCAACTTTTTCATATTTCTTATAATTAAAGTAATTAAAGCTTTCATTTCGATTTAATTCTTTATTTGCAATTACTTTTTTTATCAAACCTACAGCAGGATTATCCTTATTTTTATATTTGTCAACCTTGACAACTATTTCATTTAGATCAGTAGTTACAGGAAAAAGATTTATTTTTAGTTCATTAAGTTCTGCCTGATTAATATTTACAAATTGTGATTTATAACCTACATAGGATATTTTTATTTTTGTTACCATTAAAGTAGTATATAAATAAAAACGCCCATTTATATCTGAAGTAACTCCAACATTTATACCTTCAAATTGGATAGTAGCATATGGAATTGATTCATAAGTATTTCCATCCAATACCTGACCTTTCACGATGGTTGTTTTTTGACTAAATAATTGGTAACTTAATAAAATTAAGAAGGTAATTTGAATTAATTGCCTCATATAGAAATACCAAAATTAAGCTGATTAGGAATAAGTAAACATAAACAAAAAAAGAGAAACAAAGATTTATTTGCTACTTATATAATTTAGAATTCTTAACAAAAAACTAAGTAAAAAGAAGAATTAAAAATTGAAACACTACCAAAAATACTTAAGGAATCAAAGAATACCTGCTAATGTTAAACATTCACTATCATAACCAGCACAACAAATCTAGGTATTTTAAATAAAACTATTCTATTAGACAAGTCATCAAGCTTAAATATTCCTAATTAAGCCAATTATGTTCTTTGTACCATTCAATGGTTTCTTTCATACCTGAATAGAGATCATATTCTGGTTGAAACCCAAGATCTGAATAGGTTGCAGAAGGATCACAATGCCAACTTTCAGCAGCAAGCTCATTAAGCTTTTCTCTATTCAATGCAGGAGAGGATCCTCTGAGTGTAGCAATTTTTTCTGTAATAAAAGCGAGAGGCCAAATTATACCCATGGGAAGTTTTAACTTAAATGCATTCTTTTTTAATGCTGCTCTAACTGCCTTACCCAATTCATCTTTTTCATAGCATTTTGTATCTGAAACAATATATTTTTTACCAACATGCCCTTTTTCTAATGCTGCAAAAATAACTCTAACTAAATCTTTTGAATAAATAAAAGTTAGAGTCTGTTTTTTTGTACCAATGTAAAATTCAAATCCGCTGTTTACAAGCTTAATGAAGATTAAAATATCTTTATCCTTAGGACCATAAACAGCTGTAGGCTGTACTATTACCCAAGGAAAATGAGGTAACTGGACCAACTATCTTTTCAGGAGTAATAATATCTCCCATAATCGTTGGACCTAAAGAAGCAATACTGCTTACAAAGACAAATTTATCAGGAACTAAATTATTATTTTTTAACACTTTTACAAACCGTTCGGTATTGCCTGCATTTATATCGAAATATAGCTGTCTATTAGGGGCTTTTGTAGTACCAGCATTATGAATAATATAGTTAAACCTTTCACTTGCAATTAATTTAGTTCTCATATCATCTTCACTTTTGAAATCGAGATCTAAAAATTTAATTGGTTTATTTTTGAGAAAGCTTAGATCACTGGTTGCTCTAACTCCTGCGGTTACTTCAAGCCCGATTTTCAAAGCCTCATCTACTAAAGTACTTCCAATAAAACCATTTGCACCTGTAATAAGGATCCGACCCATTTATGCAACTGCTTTTTCGTATATTCTATATTTTCGGTAGACTTTCCCATTAATATGCTCTAAAGCTCTATTCATCATTTCATTATGTTCAAGAATCCATGAAGCTTCTGCTTCAATAATATTTTTTTCTTTTGCAGTCTTCATATTTCTAACATAAAAACAAACATCAATTCCTAGTCTTCTGTATTCTTTTAATGTGCCTAATGCTAGAATCCTTACAGTTTTAATTTTTTTAAGTCCAAACAATATTTTAAACAAACCGAAGGGTAGTAATCGTCCTCGCTTTACATTCTTTTGTATTTCGTTTACATTAGGAATTGTTAAAGACACCCCTATAACCTTACTATCCTTTATTGCAAAATAAATAAAATCAGGATCTACAACTGCTTTGAGATCTTTTGCAATTTGTTTAATTTCCGCATCAGTCATTGGAACAAATCCAGTATTTTCTGACCAAGATGCATTATAAACAGGAAGGAAACTTTCGATTTCTTTTTTATAATGTTTCATATTTAATTTCCTGATGATAATACCTCTTTCTGCAAGTCTTTTTTCAAGTTTTTCCCCAAATTCCATAATATCAACTGGCATATCTGCTGTAACCATTTTATAACACAATAAATCTGTTTGTTTAACAAAACCATATTTTTCCAAAATGTCCTGATAATAAGAAAAATTATAGGTATTCATTATATATGGAGGTGTTTCAAAATTATCTACTAACAATCCTACAGTTTCATTCGTAGAGAAATTTGCCGGACCCATTACTTTGGTGACCCCTTTTTCCTTGAGCCATAATTCGGCTCTATCCAATAAAGATTTTGCTACTTCATAATCATTAATTACATCAAAAAAGCCAAAGAACCCTTCGTTTCTACCTGTAAAAGAAATATGATTTTTATTTAGTATGGCTGCAATTCTGCCTACTATTTTACCATCTTTATAGGCTAGGTAATAAGTTGCAGTTGAATGTAAAAAAAAAGGAGATTTTTTTTCATTCAATAATGCTTCTTGTTCCATAAATAACATTGGAACATAATTGGGGTCATTCGAATAAAGATCATGTGGAAAGTCTATAAATTTAGTAAGTTCTTTTTTGCTTTTGACTTCCAATATTTCAATCATATCTTAGAATTATTTTATAAGAAAAGAGCTTATTTTTTAATTAGTACTTCCTCTTTTTCATTGTTTAAAACACCCACTATAAGTGCATTTTTATGCATTATATCAATTGCTCTATCAATTTGGTCAAATGTATGAGTTGCCATTAGGGAGAATCTAATTAGGGATTCTTCACTTGGTACTGCAGGAGATACAACCGGGTTTACAAATAAGCCATACTCAAAACAAAGTTTTGAAAACATAAAAGTTTTTTCATTGTCTCTAATATATACAGGAACTATAGGTGATTCAGTATTTCCAATTTCAAAACCCAATTCTTGAAGTCTTCTAATAGTATAGTTAGTATTATCCCATAATTTATCTATTCTTTCAGGTTCCTGTCTAATAATATCGATTGCAGTTAAAACACTTGCAGCAGAAGCTGGTGTCATACTTGCACTAAAGATTAATGATCTTGAGGTATGTTTTAAATAATCAATAACATCATTGGAGGATGCTATGAAACCACCTAAAGATGCTAATGATTTTGAAAAAGTACCAATCTGAAGATCTATCTTATCATTCATTCCAAAATGCGACCCTGTACCAATACCTAATTCGCCAATTACACCCACTGCGTGAGCGTCATCTACTACTACTACAGCATTATATTTTTCTGCAATAACTACCATTTCAGGTAAATTAATTATATCACCTTCCATACTAAAGATGCCATCTACCACGATAAATTTCATGGATTCAGAAGGTAATCTGTCTAGTATCTCATCCAGGTCATTCATATCATTATGCCTAAATTTAAGTACTTTACCATACGAAAGTCTAGTAGCATCAATAATTGAAGCATGAACTCTTTCATCAATAAGTATATAATCATGACGACTGACTAAAGGTGCAATTGCTCCTAAATTAGCCTGGAATCCTGTACTATATAATAAAACAGCTTCACGTTGAAGATAGTCAGCTAGTTTTTCTTCAAGTTGAATATGTATATCTAATGTGCCATTAAGAAATCTGGATCCTGCACATCCTGTCCCATATTTCATAACTGCTTTTTTAGCAGATTCTTTAATTTTAGGATGATTAGTCAAACCCAAATATGAATTGGAACCAAACATTAGTATAGTTCTACCGTCAATAATTACTTCAGTGTCTTGTTCTGAATCAATTACCCTAAAATAAGGGTATAATCCTGCTTTCCTTAAATCATTTGGAGTTGTAAAAGCATTTACTCTCTTTGTTAAAAGTTCATTCATATACTTATAATTGATTTAATCCTAAGGTTCAATTTTGCAAATAAACACAATAATATTTAATCATTCCCACTTTAAGCAAAGCATTTGCTTAAAATCTTATGATGCTTTTGCTTTTGAAGAATGATTTCTTAAGTATAATTAATATAGTTGGTTTAAAATGATTAATTAAATCTGAACCTTGTATTAAAAAATCATTAATAATTTTAAGGTGTAAAGATAGTATTTGTAAAACAGGATTATAACAAGTCATGAAATATTTGCTATTAATTCTTATGGAAACATAGTGAACTGTAATTCCTACTTACTAAAAACAAGGTACAATTTTATTTAGAACAAAAAAACAGAAAGCATTTTTATTCGAAAGTATTAAATTAATTTAATAAGAATGATAAATTATTTATTTGATAAAATGGATTTAAATTTTTAAAATAAAAACGATTTTCATCATAGTATGTCAATGTTTAAGGGTGAATTTTAGAAAAAATGTATCGATTTGAAATCAATATCTTAAACTAAAATTAAAAAAACTAAAAAATATATTAAGTTCTGTATGGAATTATTCTTTGTGGTGCGTCATTGTTGTATTCTTTCGATCGAAGACTTAGTAATAATAAAAGTAAATTAGTTAATGTTTAAAATTAAAAAAAATGTACAACATGAAGAACAACGTCCAATTAATAGGTTATGTAGGAAAAGATCCTGAATTAAAGAATTTCAACAACAATAAACAAATGGTGATATTCAGTTTAGCAACTTCAGAAAGATTTAAATCAGCAGATGGAGAATTTAAAAGTGATACTCAGTGGCATTATATAGTAGCATGGGGGAAAACAGCAGGGTATATTCACCAGAATATAAAGAAAGGTAATGAAATTGCAGTTACAGGCAAATTGCGATATAATACATTTGAAAATAAGCAAGGAATAAAACAGACTATTGCAGAAGTTATTGTTAATGATTTGGTTAAGATTACAAAGGATAAAGAGCATCATTTTTAGTCTAATTAGTGTTTTCTTGCCAGGCTCCATTAGTTTAATGGAGCCTTTTTTAGGATAAGCTTGTGTGGGTTATTTTAATCTAAAAAATACCTATTTAGAGCTTTTCTTTCTTAACTAATTAAATCAATTGATTATTTTTATATAAAACTAATTATACTTGCATTTTAAGAATATTTATCTTTATTCAAATTAACTTTTTTTTGTATATTTTATTTTTAAAAATGGAATTCTTTAATGATGTATATGATTCACCTATTGGTTATTTAGCATTGAAAGCTACTACAACACATTTAACGGAGTTAAAATTTGTAGAAAAAAAAGGGAAAGTTTTTCACAGAAATAAAATTACTGATGAAACTATTTTACAATTGAATCTTTATTTTAATAACGAATTAAAGCAGTTTAGTTTACCTATTCAACCAACTGGGTCTGATTTTAGGATAAAAGTTTGGAGTGTATTAGAAAAAATACAGTTTGGAGAATTGAAATCATACAAGGATGTAGCAAAAGAATTGGGTTCTATAAAATCTGTTAGGGCTGTTGGCTTAGCGAATGGAGACAACCCCATTGTAATTATTATCCCTTGTCATAGAGTAATAGGTTCAAATAATTCTATCGTTGGCTATGGGGGTGGTATATGGCGAAAAAGATGGTTAATCGACCATGAAAATGCAGGTATGCAGCAAACTTTATTTGATTCAGTTAATTATCTATAAAGAATTTTAGAAATATTAATTTCATTAAAAGCAATAAGTTTGTAACTTCGCTGTGACAGAGAATTTAATTAACCTAAATATCATACAAATGAATAAATTCTACAAATTGTTTCTAGGAATTTTTTTAATGACCCTTGTCAATTTTTCCTATGGACAGGCAAAAAAATTAATCATGTTTGAGCACTTTACTCAAGCAAGTTGCGCACCATGTGCTGCACAAAATCCTGCATTTGAAGCTATTTATGAAGTAAATAGAGGCAATGTAAATCATGTCGCGTATCATACCTCATGGCCTGGTGTTGATGAGATGAATGCGGCTAATGCACCTGAAGTTCAATCAATGGTGGATCTTTATACAGTAGCAGGGGTCCCGGATATGGAAGCTGATGGTCTAAACTTAGGGAGTCCAACTGCGGTTTCTCAAGCACTTATAGATCAGGCAGGAAGTAGTCCTATCAGAATTTTAGTTGAAGACGTAAATGCCGGTAGTGGTTTACATAATGTTAAAATTACTGTACAAACTTTAGGCAATGTTCCTGCAGGTGATTATATAATTAGAACTATGATTGCAGAGGAATTAGTGACATATCCTACACCTCCAGGCACTAACGGGGAAAAATTATTTCCAAATGTATTCCGTAAATTTATTGGTACAAGTGGAGCAAAAGGAGACGAATATATAGCTGCGGCCATAGGGAGTTCGGTAGAATATAACTATTCTTATACAGTAGATGCGAAGTGGATTGAAAATCAAATTTATCCAATAGCTTATGTACAGAATATTGCTACTAAAGATATTATTCAATCAGGAACTACCAGAGATGATAAAATTGAAGCTGTGAATACTGAAACAGCTACTTTTCAAAAGGGCAAACAAACACAGACAAACCAATTTAATTTTAACATAAATAATCTTTCAGATAGTTCAGTAACGCTAAAAATTTCATTATCTGGAACTTGGCCTTCAAATTGGTCAGGTGTTGTAGAAGTTAATGGAAATCAATATATTGATGGGGAAGAATTTACAGTTGATGCAAAAGCAAATTTAAAAGGTAAATTAACAGTAAGTGTAGGAAGTCTTCCTGGAATAGGTGAATTTAATGCTGGCATTTATAATGCAGCAAATGATACAAAACAGTCTTTTTCATATACAGTAATCTCTGGAGTAACTGATTTATTAGTAGTTTCAGATAATGTTCCTGCCTCAGGTCCTTTAGATTTAAAAACTACTTATCTGGAAGGTTTACAACTTTCGGGTGAACTTGCACTAGGTACTTTAGGAAATATTAAAACACAAAAAGGATTTGATCAAAATGTTTTAGATGAAATTCAGCATATTTATTACAGTGTCGGATGGACATTCCCTGCAATGACTAATGAATTTGCAGGTTATATCATGAACTTTATGGACAATGGTGGTAATTTTATGGTAGCTGGCCAGGATGTAAACTGGGATATGGCATCAGGGGATGCTGCCAATGGAGCGAATGGAACTGCTGGAACTAAAACTTTAGTAAATGATTATCTACGTTCTAATTGGGTTGCAGATGGTGATGCTACAAGTACTTTATTTAATTCAGTTGCAGGTGATCTTGTTTTTGATGGGCTTGCTTCTTCTGCAATTTCAAAATCCTATGGAACTACTTATTATTTTCCAGATCAAATTTCACCTATAGCTCCAGAGGGTCATAGTATATTTACCTATAATACTGCTGCTAAAATTGCAGGTGTCCGTTCTCAACATCCTACTTTTAAAACAGTAAATTTAGGTATTGGATTAGAAATGATAGCTCAGCCCGGATTAGCACAGGAAATTGCAAAAAGAACGCATGATTGGTTCCACGGCAAAATTACAGGTACAGAATTCGATAATTATATTCAAAACCTTGCAATGAGTCAAAATTATCCTAATCCAGCAGATCAGTTTACAACTATCAGCTTAGGTAAAATTGCAGAAAATAGCTTGACTTTGACTGTGATTGATTTAAATGGCAGAACAGTTTTAAAACAAGATATTAATAAAGGAACAGAAAGTGAAACTATTAATACTTCATCACTTACAAGTGGAATTTATCAATATTTCCTTACTGATGGTAAAACATTTAATGCTGCAAAGAAATTAGTAGTAATGCATTAATATTTGGTATAAAATATTCTTAGGAAAGGGTCGCTTTGATTTAAAAGCGGCCCTTTTTATTTATTTTTACCGCCAAGCTTTATATAACCAAATAATTACTTCACAATGAAAAAGATTCTAGTACTTACTATTCTTTACTTATTGATTTATTCTGTTCAGTCTTTTGGTCAAGACAAACTGCTTACCCTTGAAGAAACTGTAATAAAACAAAGGACCAGTCTGGCACCAAAAAAATTAAATCAGCTTCAATGGATAAAAGGAAGTAATCAATATGTTTTTGTTCAGGATGATAAACAAATAATGATAGGTGATGCTGTTAAATTAAGTGAGCCTTTAGTTAATGGAATCAATAAGGTAGAAATTGATAAGGAGCTTTTAGCTTTTAAGCAAGATACTTCAAAAAGTTTTTTAACTATTAAATCAATTACTAATGATGAGTATCAATTTAAAGCCGCAAAAGGTATTTTAGTAATAGCCAGGACTCCAAGGGGTAAAACTCATTTTATTCAAGACCCATTATTACCTGACAATGCTGAAAATAAAGATAATAAAAATGAGCAATCCAATATTGCCTATACTATTGATAATAACCTATACATCTTCCGATCTGATAGAACTAAATCAGTTCAAATTAGCAAAGATAAAGATATCAATATTGTAAATGGTAAATCGGTACATCGGGAAGAGTTTGGAATTATTAAAGGAACCTTCTGGTCTCCCACAGGTGATTTTCTTGCTTTTTACCGAATGGATCAAACTATGGTAACAGATTATTCTATTTTAGATCTAATGAAGCAACCAGCAGTTGCTAGAAACATAAAATATCCAATGGCTGGAGCAAAAAGTCATGAAGTAACTATAGGGATTTATAAATTAAGTAGTGGAAAATTAATCTATTTGCATACTGGATTACCAAAAGAGCAATACTTAACCAATGTTTGCTGGAGCCCAGATGAGAAGTTTATATATGTTGCAATTCTAAACAGAGATCAAAATGAAATGCAATTTAATCAATATGATGTAAAAACCGGAAATTATGTCAAAACTCTATTCCAGGAAAAGGATAATGAATATGTGCAACCATTAAACCCAATGGACTTTCTTAAGGACGATTCTGGATTATTTATTTGGCAAAGTAAGAGAGATGGATTTAATAATGTTTATTTATATAATACTGACGGACAGGTACAACGCAACTTAACAGCAAAGGATCCCGTAACTGGTTTTCCACTAGAAGTTACATCTGTATATGGTTTTGATAAAGAACGTAAGTTCTTATTTTTTCAAGCTGTACCAAAGGATAACATAATTAGAAATGTTTATAAATCAGAAATATCAAATGGTAAAGTTAGCTTGTTATCTAGGGAAGAGGGAGTAAACTCAGGCCAGTTTAGTGATGACGGAAAATTCTATCTCAATAGCGTATCCTCTATTAAAGCTCCCAAAAATATTGACTTATACAATACAGATGGTCAAAAATTAAAAAATCTGTTAACTGCTGATAATCCTTTAAAAGATTATAAAATGCCTGTTACAGAAATATTTACAATTAAGGCTGAAGATGGAACCTCATTATTTTGCAGATTAATTAAACCTATAGATTTTGATCCTTTAAAAAAATACCCAGTAATGGTATATGTATATGGAGGTCCAAATATCCAATTGATTACCAATTCCTGGTTAGGAAATGGTGATATGTTTTTACAATATATGGCTCAAAAAGGATTTGTAGTATTTACGCTTGATAATAGAGGTACTGCAAATAGAGGAATAGAGTTTGAACAATCCACATTTAGGCAATTAGGCACTGTAGAAATTAATGATCAACTAAAAGGAGTTGAGTATTTAAAAACATTAACTTTTGTAGATAAGGACAGGTTAGGGCTTTTTGGATGGAGCTATGGTGGTTTTATGACTACTTCTTTAATGACCAGGACTCCAGGTATTTTTAAAGCAGCAGTAGCTGGCGGACCTGTAATTGATTGGGGATATTACGAGGTAATGTATACCGAGCGATATATGGATACTCCTCAAACTAATCCTGATGGTTATAAAAAAGCAAACCTGTTCAATTATGTAAGTGATTTAAAGGGAAATTTATTAATGATACATGGAACTTCAGATGATGTGGTAGTATGGCAACAAAGTTTATTATACCAAAAAGCTGCCGTAGAAAAAGGAATTCAACTGGATTATTATGTTTATCCCGGGCATTTTCATAATGTTTTGGGCAAAGACAGAGTTCACTTAATGAAAAAAGTTAGTGATTATCTAATAGAGCATCTTTAATATTTATCAGGAAATAATTGAAAGCGCTAAAATGCATTCTTCTCTTTGAAGAAACCGGCACCTCAGACTTTATTTCAAAGTTAAATTCCATTATGTCTTAATATAGGTTCTTAACTATGATAATATAAATGTATAAAATATTAAATTGCCAGTATATCAACTTATGACGTGACTGAAAATAATTAGTAACTTTGTAAAATGAATTCAATAACATTAACACCCGTTCAGACTTCATTAGAAGAGTATTTTGCTCCTTACAGAAAGAATATTATTGGTTATGATAGTTATTTTGAATCAGTAGATGGAAGGAAAAAAATATTATACTGTGATTGGACAGCAAGTGGAAGGATTTATGGCCCGATTGAAGAACGTATAATTAAGGATATTGCTCCGTTTGTTGCTAATACACATACCGAAACGAATTATACTGGCTCTTTCATGACAAATGCTTATCATGAAGCTTTACAAATCATTAAACAACATGTAAACGCAAATGCTAATGATGTAATAATTTCTTCTGGCAGTGGTATGACAGGAGTAATTAATAAACTTCAGCGCATATTAGGGTTCAGAATTCATGAAAAATACAAAGACCAGGTTAATATCAAAGACATGGACCGCCCGGTTATATTCTGTACACATATGGAACATCATAGTAATCAAACCAGTTGGTTAGAAACTATTGCTGAACTTGTGTTAATTGGAGCAGATAAGGAAGGCTTGGTTGACCTTAATTCGCTTGAAATGCTTTTATCTAAATACAAAGATCGCAAAATTAAAATAGCTGCAGTAACCTCCTGTTCTAATGTAACTGGGATTAAAACTCCTTTCCATGAGATGGCAGCTATAATGCATAAAAATAATGGACTTTGTTTTGTGGATTTTGCTTGTTCAGCTCCTTACATTAATATAAATATGCATCCTAAAGATCCTTTGCAAGCATTAGATGCAATTTATTTTTCTCCTCATAAGTTTCTTGGTGGCCCTGGTACAACCGGAATATTAATTTTTAATGGTAAACTTTATAATAATAGGGTACCTGATCATCCAGGTGGAGGAACTGTGGATTGGACAAACCCTTGGGGAGGGCATAAATATATTGATGACATTGAAGCAAGAGAGGACGGTGGTACTCCTGCCTTTTTGCAGACTATTAAAGCCGCTATGTGTATCAAGTTAAAAGATGAAATGGGTGTAGAAAATATTTTAAAAAGGGAAAAAGAAATATTGGATATTATCTGGAAAGAACTTTCTGATATTCCAGGACTTCATATCCTTGCAGAAAATATAAAAGAGCGACTCGGGGTCATTTCATTCTATATTGAAGCTTTACATTTTAATCTGGGTGTTAAATTGCTGAATGATAAATTTGGGATACAAGTTAGAGGTGGTTGTTCTTGTGCTGGTACCTATGGTCATTTTCTTCTTAATGTTGATGAAGGTTATAGTAAAATTATAACAGATCAGATCAATGTTGGTGATCTTACAAATAAACCTGGGTGGATAAGAATGTCAATTCACCCGGTAATGACTAATGAAGAAATATATATACTGACCAGTGGAGTCAAACAACTTGCCATTAATTTTAAAGAATGGGCTATTGATTATAACTACTATACCCGGACAAATGATTTTAAGCATAAGAAATTTGATGATAATACTGATTTGATAATAGAAACATTATTTGAAGAATCTTATCAATGAATAGTTTAATTCTTGAAGAATCCAATGGCATTAAGTGAAACCATACAATTTTTAGAAAGTATAGCTACTCCAACCAATGAAAAGCCATTAGTTATATTATTTAGTGCATGCCTGACCGGTCTTCATTGCGGTTATGATCAAAGTTCTTATGGCGATCATATTATTATAACAGATTTATTAAAATACGAAAATATTAAAGCTGTAAGATTTTGTCCTGAGCATGCTTCTTTTGGAACGCCAAGAGCATTATGTAATATACATGGTGGTGACGGATATGATGTATTGAGTGGAAAAGTTAAAGTATTGACAGAAGAAGGTGTAGATTGGACAAAGGGTATGATTGAAGGTGCGAGATTAATGACTGATTTTGCTTTAGAAAACAAAGTAAAATTAGCCGTAATGATGGATATAAGTGCAGCGTGTGGCTCACAGGTTATCTATGATGGCAATAGACTTGGTCCCGATAAAAAGTACCAAAGAGGGGTAGGCGTGGCAGCAGCTTATTTACAATTAAATGGCGTACATATTATTACACAAAGAAATTTCAAGAGTCTGCAACTACTCTTTAAAAAGCTTGATCCAAATTATCAAATAGATCCAAATGTCAAAGATCATGATGAGCAGGACTGGTATAAAGGATATTTTTTGAGTGAAATGTGATATGTAAAACTTTTATTTAGAGACATAAAATCAAATCTTTACAATTTACAATTTATTTCCCTCTATAATTCCTTAAGATATTCATTACCTCCAAGCATATAAAACTGACTAAGAATCCAGACCTGTCTTTTTGCTACAAATGGTCCAGGGTGATTAACACTCCATTTTAATGGACTTGGTAAAATTGCTATAATCTTGGCTGCTTCCTGAGGACTAAGTTGGGATGCATTTTTTCGAAAATACTTTTTAGAAGCTGCCTGGGCTCCAAAAGTGAGTGGTCCCATTTCTGCAACATTAAGATACATTTCCAAAATCCTATCTTTGGACCACAAAAGTTCTATCAGTAAGGTAAAATAAAGCTCGAGACCTTTTCTTAACCAGGATCTTCCTTCCCAAAGAAATACATTTTTTGCAACTTGCTGTGATATCGTACTCGCTCCTCTTGTTCGTTTATGTTTAGCATTAAACTTGACAGCTTTTTGAATAGCTTCAATATCAAATCCATAATGATAAGGAAAATTCTGATCTTCACTTGCTATGGCACATGTCTTAAGATTGGCAGATATTTTATCTGAATCTACCCATCTATAATCAACATTCCCTCTATCCACTGAAATTTGTCTTGACAACATAAGTAAGGTTCCAGGTGGTGAAACCCAACGATAAATAATAACCCAAATTAAAGTAATACTAATAAACCCTATAATAAAACGAGGAATATATTTTTTACTCCATTTCCAGATTTTCTCTTTTGATAATTGCATGTACAAAAATACAAAGTGAGGTATTAATTAAATTAAAAAATAACGGGAGTTAAAAACAAAGAAAATGCCTATGCGTTAAAGCAAATGAATTTAATTCTCTTTATAGCTCTCAATTCATTTTCATGCGTTATATATTTTGTTTGTTTTTAACATTTATCTCTATTGGTATTTTAAGTTCACAAAAACTTGTTGATATCAGTATTAAAATTAATCACTATGATCAATCAAAAGTCTTGTTTAGTTATTATTATGGAGGGAATATTTATGTAAAGGATACCCTGAAACAAACAAGTGACGGTGATTTTAAAATCCAGAGAGACAGCTTGCTCCCACGAGGTCTATATGTGATTTATACTTTACCGGATAAGCAATCCTTTGAAATTGTAATTAGTGATGATCAACAATTTTCCATAAATACTGATTTTACTGATATCAAGATGAGTTTACATACAGTAGGCTCCAAGGATAATGAATTATATATTAAATGTTTGCAAAGTATAGATTACAGAAAAGTTGAAATTACTGATCTCAGCAAAAAAATGGAATATCTGAAAGGTAGAGATGATAAACTAACTGAACAGATGAAATCCAGGCTAATTGAAATTGCTGACTCTATGCGATTACAACAATTAAGTATAATATCCGAATACCCTGATTTACTTGCAAAAAGATATATTTTAGCTGCAAAGGAACCACAACCGCCCAAGTTTGATCTAAATGATAAGCAGAAACTTTTTGAAATAAAATGGAGACAGAAGAATCATTTCTTTGACAATATTGATTTTAGTGATCTACGGCATTATAGAAGTCCATATGTATTTAACCAAATTAAATTTCTGATAGGGAATTATTTCCGCCACCCGGATTCATTAGAATCTGTTACAAAACTTATCATCAGTAAATTCAGTGTTTCTGGTGAAAGTTATCAAACTTATTTTGACTGGCTCATCAAGTACTATGCATTATCAAACCAAACTGGTTTTGACAGGGGTTATGTTTATATGGTTAAGAATTATATAATGAAAAACAAAACTCCCTGGATTAAATCAATAGATTCATTGCAATTTGTAAAAAGTGCTATTGCCTTTGAAAGAGTACTTATTGGAAACAAGGCTCCGGATATTAATTTGCCAGATAATAAGGGCCACATTTTAAGCTTATACAATATTGATTCTAGCTACACACTGGTTTATTTCGGTGATCCGGATTGCACACATTGTAAGGAAGCATTACCTGCCTTGCTTGAAGTTTTTGATACCTATAATAAACAAGGTCTTGGGATATATGGTGTATGTACTAGGCTAGGAACGGGTACAGAAAAATGCTTTCGATACGCTGAGGCCAATCTTATTAAATTTCCAATAGTTGCCGATGGAGAAAAAGTAGTTAAAGTACTTACAGATTATAACCTTACAACTTATCCTCAATACTTTATATTAGACAGGAATAAAAAGATTGTCGCTAAAAATATTAATGATAAAGAATTGTTTAAAGTAGTGGACTACTTCATGAAAAAGCTTAAGAAATAAGTTATTATTACTAATGTTATTTAAAAAAGCTAGAGGCTGAGTTCAGGTTTTCCTAATACGATATCTGAGATTTATTTTTTTAGATTGCATGCTAATCTATTTTTTTCAATGTTTGTAACAATTACTTTACAGAAATAATCAAAGAGAAATTTGAATTGGAATATACGGACTGGGGCTTATGTAATTAATTACATAAGTTCCGGGCACAAAACTCTAGGCAAGCTTTTACGCCTAATACCTCTAGTCAATACCATGTGTATTCCAGGCAATCTTTATATATATCGATCAGGTTGAGAGATAACAGATGGCAAATATTCACAACCTTAGAGAAAATTACTGATTCAATAGTGTCTTATTTAGTTTTGGAGGAGAGGGTTAAAACACATATATTGAAATTATAAAAATACAAAAAATAATTTATAATAACAACTAAATACTATGTTAATTTATATAATGAAATGTTAAAAATATTTTACAAATAATTATAGTAAAATTAAATACTGTATTACTTGGTATATTGAATGGTTATATTTTGATTGTATGGCTGTGTTGTCAAAATTACAAATTGTATATTTGTTAATATGCAAAATACACGGTAAAGGGCGTAAAATATATAAATTGTATTAGTAGCGTGGATAGAATGAATGACTTTTAAGTCTTCACATTGATTTGTAAATACAAGTTCTTTGTTATATTTAATATCTATTAATTTTAAGATAAATTTGGAAAATGTGTTTGGAATATTAAATGAATTAATAAAGAATTATTTGATGACTAGTATCATATAATTAGATCAACTATTATCTGACAGCATTGTTTATTTTCATTACTATTTGATGTACTTTTGCGCGGCTTAAATTATAATAAAATGGCAGATATGCACACTCGCTTTGAAAGAAATGATCAGTTTGTAAACAGACATGTTGGTCCTAATGAAAATGAATTAAATGAAATGCTTCAATTAATTGGAGTTTCTTCCTTAGATGAATTGATAGAAAACACCATTCCATCTAATATCCGAAGGCATGATAAGATGGATATTCCGGCTGCTTTGAGTGAATTTGATTATCTTAATGAACTTAAAAACATCGCTTCAAAAAATAAGGTATATCGTTCATTTATTGGTCGA
>Ga0193744_1000175_pt1 | contig 19043 bp, 21 predicted proteins | sample L1a1metaG_FD_143056 | JGI IMG/M metagenome (GOLD analysis project Ga0193744, IMG submission 143056) | Soil microbial communities from a riparian zone of the East river system, Colorado, United States - L1a1 | ecosystem: Environmental > Terrestrial > Soil > Riparian zone | place: USA: East River...
ATTACCATTAATGATTTTAGCAATCAGTTTAACGATTACTGGATAGCTTAGCATCTTTTGTAAGCGATAACTTAAGATCATTTCTTTGCCCAGTACCCTTTCTACTCTATCATCATAATCAGCTATAAATTTAGCGGAGAAGTCATTCTTTTCCAGGCATTTCTGGGTTTGTTCTGCTGCCATAAACCCGCTGTATATAGCATTTCCGATACCTTCACCAGTCATAGGGTCAACTAAATATGCTGCATCACCAATAAGCATAAAATGATCACCTGAAATGCTACGTTTTTTAGAGCCTAACGGAAGACCGTAGCCTACAATTTCAGATACCCGTGTAGCATTTTTGAATCGCTGACTTAGTATGTGATGATTTGCAATAATGTTCTCCATACTCTTTTTCATATTCAGCTTTCTTTTGCTAATTACATCAGTTCTTAATCCAAGTCCTACATTGGATTGGTTATTCGGGAGGGGAAATATCCAGAAATAACCGGGTACAATTTCATTTATAAAATGCAACTCTATTAAGTTCTTTCCAGCCTCCATTTCTACATTTTCATAATAGGCCCTGACTGCACCGGCATAATGTTTAGGCTCTTTGACTATTCCAGCATATTTCCGGGTAAAGTTGGATTGAGCACCATTTGCTACTAACAGCATTTTAGTGGAGACTTTAAAATCTCCCGACTTATTACTTAATTCAAATCCATTATCTGTTTTGTTAATCTCCTCAATGTTGATGTTCTCATAGAAACTAATATTCTCTCTTTTCTTTACTTCTTCAATCAGAAAATTATCGAAGTCCATTCTTTTGGTCACATACCCGGGAGCTATAGCATTTTTATCATTTTTTATTGGAAAGTAAAGATCAATAGCAGGGGTATTAGGTGGAACAAAGCGAATGCCCCATACATCATATTGTACAGCAATCTTCCTGAAGCTCTTCATGATTTCAGGGTCAAGCCTGTCAAATAAAACAGAGACTTTACCACTTAATGCATCACCGCAAATCTTATCACGGGGAAATTCAGCTTTATCTATTAAAATAGATGAGATTCCTAAATAACTTAGTTTTAAGGCTGTTGCTGCTCCTCCTGGTCCTGCTCCTAATATACAAACTTCAGTCTTATGCATAATTTAAAAGAAGGGGTAATGACTTATTAAATAAAGTCCGAAAGATAGTAAGATTTGAATTTGATTAACTGATTAAGTACTATGAACTAACTCTTTTAATTTTCTGACTAATACAATATCAGAAACCAGGTCTTCTTCAAACAACAAATTAGCTTTAGAGAATTGTGGAATACGGGCTGAGCAGTGTACCGATTTTATCCTGGTTTCCTGTGTAAGTTCGGTTACATTGGAGGCATTGATCCCTGAACCCGCCATGATTTCAATTCTTTGTCCAAATTGATTGACAAGCCTTGCTATTTCAGCTTTACCTTCTATTGCTGTTGAAGCACCGCCGGATGTTAGTATTCTATTAAAACCAAGTTCAATTAGTAAATCAATATTGGCATCTGTTCTATTCATTTCATCAAATGCCCTATGAAAAGTCAGTTCCATTTTACCGGATAAAGTTATACATTTTTTTAAGAATTCAGTATCAGGATTATATTCAGAAGTTAGTGCACCAAAGACTATTCCATCCACATTTAATTCACGGCATTGATTTATATCCTCAAGTATTATTAACTTCTCTAAATCATTATATATAAAATTGCCTGCCCAGGGTCTTATTAAAATATGTATCGGTATTTTTAAAATAGCCTTTACCTCTTTAATTAATCCAAATGATGGAGTTAAGCCGCCTTGTTCAAGGGCAACACATAATTCAATTCTATCTGCTCCACCTGCCTCTGCATTTAGTGCAGATTGTAATCCATTGGCACATATCTCTAATTTCATTTTATATCAACTATTCTGCTCAAAATAATAATAAACCCATAAAATGTAAATAGTACATCGTATATCGAATATCGTACATTTCCCTTTCCCCTTTTCCTTTTTACCTTTTACTTTTCACCTCTTCCCCTCAAGATAACAATTCACAACATCAACTATATTTTTATAAATGTCTTGTTTACTTAATAATTCTTCAGGGTTTAGCCAGGCGAGTTCTTCGATATCTTCTTCTGTTTGTGGACTTAGAACACCTGATTTTTTCCTCATAACAAACCACTCAGTTCTTTTAAGGATTCTTTTTTCTTTCATTGTATAAATATGATATGTAGATAACAATGGCATTATATTTTTATCCACTATGATACCTGTTTCTTCTGCAACTTCCCTGACAGCAGCATCCATAATTTCTTCACCCTTATCTACTTTTCCTTTTGGTAAATCCCATACAGATCTCCTATACATCGATAATATTTCTTCATTTTCATTAAGGACAACTCCACCAGCAGCTGTAATATTTTTAAAGACAGATTTAAAATCTTCCCACAATATATCTACATCTTTATAACTCAATATTATCTCAGGATATCGATTGGTTTTTTCGGCCAAATCTATATATCTGAAGATTGTTTTTATCTTCCCATCATAAATACCTATCAGCTTTTCAGGCGATTTATCAGAAAACAACTCCTTTGAAGTGTGATTAGTTAGGGTAATTTGGGTATCATTAAGATAGATTTTGTACATTTGGCGGGAATTTTGGTAACATACTATGACAATAAGCCAGGCAAGGGACTTTGCTAGAACCTTGATACAAATAAAAGCAATTCAATTGAACCCACAAAATCCTTTTACCTGGGCCTCAGGTTTAAGGTCTCCAATATACTGTGATAACAGAATGGTATTGTCTTATCCTGATGCACGAAATAAAGCAAAACAAGCACTTATTTCATTAGCTGAGAATTTTACCAATATTGATGCTATTGCGGGAGTTGCTACAGCTGGAATACCTCACGGTGCTTTGCTGGCTGATGCTTTAAACCTTCCTTTCATATATGTCAGATCAAAACCCAAAGAACATGGGAGACAAAATCTAATTGAAGGACATTTTGAAAAGGGTCAGAAAGTGTTAGTTATAGAAGATTTAATTTCGACCGGTGGCAGTAGTTTGGAAGCAATAAGAGCATTAAAAGAGAACGGATTGGAAGTTCTTGCTTGTTTGGCATTGTTTACTTACGAATTCCCTGAATCAGTCCAACGATTTAAGGAAGAAAATTGCCCCTTATTTTATATTTCATCGTATACTATATTATTGGAAGAAGCATTGGCTACAGGATACATAGATGCAACACAAAAAGATATCCTTGCTTATTGGAAAAATGATCCAAAAAATTGGTATCAGCACTTACAAAATACAACTGTTAGTTAAAAATTATTTATATTATTTAGTTAACACATGGTAACTTTTAATATATATATACCGTACTTGTTTTAAGAGATTTATAATCAAAAAATATTGCTGTTTAACTTAGTTCTTATATGACATTTATTACACCTGCATCTGAAATCTTTCTTGAGAAATATCTGAATAATGCTTCTCCTACTGGTTTTGAATATCCCGGTCAAAAGCTTTGGCTGGAATATATAAAACCTTTTATTGATGAATGGGACTCTGATCATTATGGAACAGCTTATGGAATTATAAATCCAGGACAGGATTATAAAGTTGTTATAGAAGCACATGCTGATGAAATCTCCTGGTTTGTTAATTATATTTCAGATGACGGATTTATCAATGTAATTAAAAATGGTGGTTCTGACCATTTGATTGCACCTTCAAAAAGAGTTAATATCCATACTAAAAATGGCTTTGTAAAAGGAGTGTTTGGATGGCCGGCTATACATGTGAGAAACGGAAAAGATCCGGCTTTACAACCAACTATAGAAAATATATTTATTGACATAGGGGCCAAGAGTAAAGATGAAGTTTTAGAAAAAGATATACATGTAGGAACTGTTATTACTTTTGAGGATGAGTACATGAAGCTAAATGATCGATTTTATGTAGGTCGCGCATTAGATAACAGGATGGGTGGTTTTTGTATTGCAGAAGTAGCCAGGATGTTGAAGGAGACTAAAACTAAACTGCCGTATTCATTGTATATTGTAAATTCAGTTCAGGAAGAAATAGGCTTGAGAGGTGCTGAAATGATAGCACATAATATTAAGCCGGATGTGGCAATAGTAACTGATGTTACGCACGATACAAGTACCCCATTAATGACCAAAGCAAAGTTAGGTGATATCAGGGCTGGTTTAGGCCCATCAGTTACTTATGGTCCTGCTGTACATAATAAACTACTGGATATTATCATCGAGACAGCTAAAGTAAATGATATAAAGATACAAAGGGAGGCAGCTTCAAGAAGTACCGGAACTGATACCGATGCATTTGCCTATTCTAATGCAGGAGTGCCAAGTGCATTGATCTCTTTACCATTGAGGTATATGCATACTACGGTTGAAATGGCAGATAAGGATGATGTAGAAAATGTCATAAAGCTTATCTATCATACACTAACCAGACTTGAAAAAGGATACAATTTTAAGTATTTCTAGATCTAAATGACACCTAAGGATCCTGAGGAAGGAGAATACAGAACCACTAAATTTCTACTTAAAAGAGATCTGTATGTAGCGTTATGTGGAGCAGGATTATTTTTTGCCTATTTATGGAATAAACAACCTGGGCAAATCTATCAACTAAGCCTTCTTAATTTCTTTGGATTATACCTCTTTTACAGATGGCTACATATCCGTCATCTTAGTTTTTCCGGCCATAGGATAAAATACCTCTTAGAACTAATAATACCATTTATTGCAGCTGTGATCCTTCTTGTTAGGTTAAAAGGATTGCCGGTCATTTTCTATGTAAGCTTAGCTTTTACCGGAGTAGTTGCAGTTTTTTATAATTTAAAGATAGGTTCATTCAGACTAAGAACAGTGCCTTTCTTTAAATCTCTACTAATCAGTTTGGTTTGGGTAATTTTATTAGTTTTATTACCGGAATATTTATCAAATAACAGTAACAGCCAAATAATTGAATCTTGTATAGAAAACTTCCTATTTGTATTGGCACTTACGGTCATGTATGATATTTACGATATCTATGAAGATGAACTCCATGGTACTAAGACCCTGGTTAATTTTAAGTTTAACAAATATGCAGAAGGAATTGTGGTAAGTCTATTGTTATTATCCAGCATACCAAGCTTAGTTTGTATAGAAGAAATCAACTATTCCTATTCTCCGGTACTCATCCAATTAATAATAAGCTTAATTGGAATTGCCATGATATCTATTTTTAAAAGAAGAAAAACAATCTGGTTGTTGTTATTATGGGACGGTTTGATCCTATTGAAAGCTGTTTTGATTATCATATTTGTTAGAATTAACTTTTAACAAGGAATGGAAATTCTTGTGAGATTGAGATAGGTTTAGGTTGAGGTTAAGCTTGCTTCAGTTTGCGGATTTCAAATAAAGTGAACACTGAACACTGAACACTGAACAGTGAAAATTAATACCTGATTCGTAGGGGCTCCCTTTACGGGTGCCCTAATTGCAGTATATTCTTGGCTAAACAGTGAAAGTTAACAGATCATTTTGAAATATTAATTCATACTTAAATTGCAGCACGCTTAACCTTAACCTTGAAAGCGACGCTAAAAGTAAATCGTAACTTTCATTTCCAAATCCACTTATACCCAAAACCAATATTAGTAAAAGGAAAATCATATATCCCTTGTCGAGCAAAGAAATTAAGTTCATCCTTTGCAAGTTTCTTTTGAAGTTCAACAGATACAATCATTGGCCTGTCTCCATCCCGTAAATAAGCCACAATGCCATATAGCTCAGATTTTAAAACAAGATTGGAGGAAAGTCTTTTTATATAACCCAGGCCATATGTAAATCCATCATCCTGATTATGGTGATCATCATAAGTTTGCCAGGCAGTAAAACCCGCCGAAGCAAAGAAGTGATTGCCTGGTTTTCCGGAACTAATAGAATAATTGAAGAAATACTGAGGAGTATCTGTATAACGGGCTGAACCTATATTTGTACCTGATGCTGTTTTTATTCCTACATATATGGCCATATTATTGGCAATCTGACCTGAGAACATAAACCTGACATCACCTAATGCAATTTTATCATTGTAGTCAAGATGGAAAATCTTACGTTCAGTCTTTAAATCATGAGATGTCTGAAAGAATTCAATTGGTGCACCGTTAATTTGTAAGCTTGCTCTTTTACCAAAGTTAATGTTCCAGACAACAAAAGGATTTAGGGTAACTTCTCCCTTCGTAAAATAACTATTAGCGCTTAGTTGGAAAGAGGAATTTGTATCAATGACTCCATCCAGACTATTAGGAATATAAAACGCATTTGGACCCATATGCCCTGGTTTTAATAATATATAAGATTCCCAACTAGCATGTCCATCCCAGCCCACATTATTGGCCCACCATTCATGAGTTTGTGAAAAACCAAGAGTGTTTACGATTACATTCAGTAAAATAATTCCGGTTAATTTATTCACTAGTTAAAGTTATATAGTTCTTTTAAAACATTTATGTGATGTCTTTGATGGCCTATTATAACATAACCGAGTGAGCGTGCAGTTACATTCATCCCGTTAGAATATCCGATCCTATCTGCCTCTTTTTTATTCATGTTTTTAAATAAACTTAGGCTGGCATTTCTTATTGCTTTGTATTCTGTAAGTAAGGAGGGCACTGTCCTTTTTGATACATCTACTTTTTCTATATAGCCTGTTTGATCAAAACCGGGCATATGTGTTTTATCATCTCTACTGATACATAATGAACGATAAGTCAGAATCCTTTCTGTATCTAACAAGTGATGTAAAATCTCTTTCGAGGTCCATTTGCCATCCTGGTATTGGAAATTCCAGTCTGCATTGATATTTTGATTAATCCACTCTGGAAATGACTTTAGTCCTTCACGCAGTAATTTGTTTAGGTCATCTTCATTAATTAGCCTTAAATAAGCATCATAATAAGATGGATAATCATTAAATTTTGGTCTGATTAATTTAGCCATAACTAGTTGTTTAATAAATCAGGTCTCCGGTCCTGGGTACGTTCCATTGATTGATCATGCCGCCAATCTTCTATCAATTTATCATTACCCGATAATAAAACTTCCGGAACTTTCCATCCATTAAATTCTGCAGGTCTTGTATACACCGGTGGTGCTAATAGATTATCCTGAAAGGAATCGAATAAAGCTGATGATTCATCATTCAACACCCCAGGGATCAGTCGCGTAATCGTATCAACCAAAACAGCAGCAGGTAATTCGCCCCCCGATAAAACATAATCACCGATAGAGATTTCATGGCTTACTAAATATTCACGAACTCTTTCATCTATACCTTTATAATGACCACAAATGATTATCATGTTTTTAAGTAAGGAAAGCTTGTTTGCAATTGGCTGGTTTAGTCTTTCACCATCAGGAGACATATAAATAACCTGGTCATAATCCCTTTGAGATTTTAAATACTCTATACACTTGAAGAGAGGTTCAATCATCATCACCATTCCTGCACCCCCACCATATTGATAATCATCTACCTGCCGGTGCTTGCCAAATCCAAATTCCCTCAGGTCGTGAATATTGATTTCGACATGGCCCTTATCAATAGCCCTTTGCATAATTGAATGATGCAAAGGGCCTTGAAGTAATTCAGGAAGTACGGTGATGATATCAAATCTCATCCCCGGTTGTTTTTATTTATTTTCAATACTAAGTAATTCAACTTCAAATATTAAAGTAGCAAATGGTTTAATTTGAGCACCTGCTCCTCTTTCTCCATAAGCAAGATCATAAGGAATGAATAATTTCCATTTAGAACCTACAGGCATTAACTGTAGCGCTTCTGTCCAACCCTTAATAACACCATTAACCGGGAATGTAGCAGGTTGACCTCTCTTAACAGAACTGTCAAACTCTTCTCCATTTAATAAAGTCCCAACATAATGTGTAGTTACTTTATCTGTAGCTGTTGGTTTTGGGCCTGTTCCAGCTTTAATAATTGTGTATTGTAATCCACTGGGTAGAGTTACTACACCAGGTTTTTTAGCATTTTCAGCTAAGAATTTCTTTCCTTCTTCCATAATTGGTCCGCTTGATTTCTTTTTACTTTCTTCCATATAAGAATTTACCATGGCACCAGCTTGTTCAGCTGTCATTTTAGTAGGTTTGCCGGTGATTACATCATTTAAACCTGCGCTTAATGAAGCTACATCAAGTTTATCAAATCCTTGTGCTTTTAAATTTTGGGCTACAAGAACGCCCAAGCCATAACTAATTGAATCCATAGAGCTTTTTGAATTTTGTGCTGTAATTGAAGTAGTAAACATGCACAAGGTGATTAGAAAAATAAAGGAGTTTGTTTTCATCTTCTGATTGAAATTTTAAATAAATAATTACTTTCCGTTACCGTTTTTAAGTTCGGCATAATATTGATAAAAATAAGGTATAGTTTCTATCCCTTTGTAAAAATTAAATAGACCATAATGTTCATTTGGAGAATGAATATCGTCCGAATCAAGTCCAAATCCCATTAATACTGATTTTACTTTCAACACACTTTCAAATAAGGCAACTATTGGAATACTGCCACCACTGCGTTGGGGTATTGGTGCTTTTCCAAAGGTCTTTTCCATTGCCATATAGGCAGCTTTATATTCTATTGTATCAGTCGGGGTGACGGCAGGTTCTCCACCATGTAAAGAAGTCACTTTTACTTTAACTCCTTTTGGAGCAATGCTATAAAAGTGTTTAGTAAATAATTCGCTTATATTATCATTGGTTTGATTGGGAACAAGGCGCATACTTATTTTAGCATAGGCTTTTGAAGGAAGTACCGTTTTGGCCCCATCGCCAGTATAGCCTCCCCAAATACCGTTCACATCTAATGTAGGCCTTATAGAAGTTCTTTCAAGGGTAGTATAAGATTCTTCTCCCACCACATCATCGATACCGAGTTCTTTCTTATAGTTAGTTAAGTTAAACGGAGCTTTATTCATTTCAGCCCTTTCAGTATCAGATACTATAACAACATCATCATAAAAACCAGGTATATTAATCCGGTTCTTTTCATCCTGTAAAGAAGCGATCATTTTACAAAGTATATTGATCGGATTTGCAACACCCCCACCATAAACTCCTGAATGAAGATCTTTATTCGGTCCAGTCACTTCGACTTCCATGTAACTAAGCCCTCTTAATCCGGTATTTATAGAAGGTGTTTCATTATCTATAATAGAAGTATCTGATATCAAAACAACATCAGCCGCCAGTCTTTCCTTATTTTCTTTACAAAAGGTACCAAGATTTGTACTACCAACTTCTTCTTCACCTTCAATCATAAATTTCACATTACAAGGCAAAGATTTTTCAGACATAAGATATTCAAAGGCTTTGACATGCATATATACCTGTCCTTTATCATCACAGGATCCGCGGGCATAAATTACCCCATCAGGATGTGCCTCTGTCTTTTTAATTACAGGTTCAAAAGGAGGAGAGGTCCATAAATCTAAGGGATCAGGAGGTTGTACATCATAATGACCATAAACTAAAATAGTAGGTAAATTCTGATCTATTATTTTATCAGCATATACCACCGGGTTACCGGCTGTTTTACATACTTCTATGTTTTCAGCCCCCGCAAGCTTAAATTTATCGGCTATATACTGTGCCGCCTTATTTATATCGTCTTTAAATTTTGGATCAGCACTAACAGAAGGAATCTTCAACCATTCAAACAACTCATCTAAAAAACGCTGTTTATTTTGATCTATGTAAGTTTTAATATCAGACATTGTCCTTTTGAATTAGGCCGCAAAGATAAATAAAATTACCCACCTTAACTAAAAAATAGATTTAACAGAATGTTAAAGATAGTTGCTAGTTGTCAGTTGCCAATTGCCAGTTTATTTGCCAGAAGATTTTATTTCTTTTCTGGTCTATTTTTCAAGCAATAATACATTCATTTTATGTACATTTTGTTAAAATTTCTAACTTTACCCCAACTTCAATGTTTGTAATATATTAGTTTTCAATTTTGATTTACTATCCCGAAAATCGTTATAATTAAAAGATGAGATTATTTATTGGATTAACCCTTATTTTATTTGGTATAAGTAATAGCTGTTTTAGCCAGATACTTAAGACTAATGAAAAGGGAGAAAGGATTATCGTATTTTCCGACGGATCGTGGAAACCATTTGATCCGAACAATGAAGCAGATAAAAAATTACTTTCCTCTCAAAATAAAACTCCTGCATCTGTTGAATCAGAGATATATACTCAAATCAATAATCTTTATAAAGCTACAAAGGAAAGAGACCAGATATTAATTAAAAATAAAGAAGAAAACAGACTGGAAAGAGTTTTAATTGAATATAACATGCGTATTCAGAAAAATGAACTAAGTCCGACGGAAACTAAGGCACTGAAAGAGAAATTGAGCATTACCAACAAAAAGGCCACAGAGATTGATAAACAGATCAAATTGAATAAAGAGGAGTCCAATACTTTTTTAAGTATGCTTAATATGGAAAGCGAAAAGAGGGCTAAGGCTTTTGTTAAATATCTTGCAAATGTTTCTAAAGAAAAGGGAATTGAAATAAAAAAAGGCAGTGTAATGTCAGATTCTGATCCTGTTCAGAAAACTATAATTGCAAAAGAAGAAAATACAAGCAAGGTTCAGGCAAATAAAGAACAAGTCAATACGCCCATATTAGAGATTCAAAAAACGCCCCAATCAAAAGTAAGAACGGCAGAGTATTATTCAAAATACAGCACTTCAAATGATGTCTATCTTCATCCTCCGACTAAAAAGTGCAAAGTAGAATTTGAAGGTATTGATGAATTTACGGGTAAAAAGCGCAAAGATATGTCAGCAGAGCCCTGGTTCTTTTTGACACCAGAAGCCATGAAGAAAAGCATGGGAGAAAAACAATATATTTATTGCACCACATCTTTATCTTCCATAACAGGAGGTACCGCATTTTTGACTATTAACATTACTATTGGAAGCCTGGATGCCCCGAGGCTTTTTGGTGGTCTGGAAAAAGGATCAGTCATAAATATTAAGTTTTTGGATGGTGATAATGTAGCCATCATTAATAATAGAAATGATTTGGGTGCTATGGATTCTAATTCAAAATCTACTACTTACAGGGCACAATGTACATTAGGTTCTACTATTCAAAAGATGCTGGCAACAAAAGAAGTCGACAAAATAAGAGTTACCTGGAATGCCGGTTATGAAGATTATGAAGTTTATGATGTTGATCTTTTAATCAGACAAATGAATTGCCTTTAATATGTTAGGATTAAAATTAAGAACAGATCCTCGTTGGGTCAATCTGGCTCAAATGAGTCTGGAAGATATACTTACAGACCATGCTTATTGTGAGCAAAAGGCAGCTAGCTCCGGAATAACTATGATTCAGAAATATCCTGATAAACAGGAAATGGTAAAGCAACTAGCTCCTTTAGTTACTGAAGAATGGGGCCATTTTCGGCTTGTTTTACAGGAAATGGATAAACGTAATTTAAAACTAGGCGAACAGCGCAAAGATGAATATGTAAATGCCTTATATGATTTCCAAATCAAAGGTGGTAGCAGAGAGGACCGTTTTTTAGATAAGTTGTTGACATTTGCATTAGTGGAGGCCCGCAGTTGCGAACGCTTTAGATTATTATCTATTGAACTGCAAGATGAAGATTTAAAAAAATTCTACCATATGTTTATGGTATCAGAAGCCGGACATTACAGGATGTTTCTTGATCTTGCCAATTTGTATTTCCCGGAAGACAGAGTAAAAAAACGATGGGAAGAGTTTATTAATTTTGAAACTGATGTTATGGCTAATCTTGAATTGAGAGGAGATAGAGTTCATTGATAAGTGAAAAGTGAAAATATGGGAATGCAAATTACTTACAACTGATAACGGTCAACTGACAACTAAACTGCTATTTAACATAATAAGATCCCATTCAGATCCCACTGCGGTCTAACCGCTGTCTAATTGTAGTCTAATGATGATCTACTTGTTTACTCTGTTTTGGTTCTGGACCTTTAATTGAAATTGATATCTTCTCGTAGAGACATTGTACACTAATTAAAAAACAATTATTGTAAAATGTGAGATGTAAAATGTGGAGGATTTTATTCATCACTTTTCACTCTTCACTTTTAACTTATTCCTGGCAACTGACAACTAACAATTGTCAACTATATATATAACGCACACAGTTTTCATAACAAGAGTATTACATGACGCTTTTGGCACAAAATGACGTTTTTGTCACAAGTATTTTTTACTTGCCTTATAATGAATTGGCTATCAATTAGTTCTGAAAGTGTTAAAGTTTTTAGATATTAGCTGTACATATATGAAAATATCATTTTCGAGGTATGTTTAAAAAAGCTCTTTAGGAACTAGTTGCAATTGTACCCTGATTGGTTTAATTAAGTGATTGACCAATAATTTAAATAAATGCTGAAGTGAAAGCATCTCAGCAATTCAGCAAATTGGCAGCAACTCCGCGACTCCGCATCTCAGCAAAAAGACTTTTCACATTTCAACTTTTATTTATTTAATTTTTTAAACCTATTATCAAATAACAAAGGTTCAACTGATATTACATTTATCCTTTTTGCATCCGGATGATTTGGGTTAATCAAGTAGTTAAATTCAGGAGGGACTATACTGCTCGGAACTTTAAGGACTGCTGCTTCATTACTTATTACAAAATCATCTCCAATAAATTGGGTTTCAAGTATTGGGGGTTTGGCATCCCAATCTGGTGGCAGATCCTTTATTTTTAATTCTAATATTTTTATATCATCAGGAATGTTTACTACTACATAATATCTGTCTGTTGGTAAATCTTCATTGAGATCCAGATGAACCGATACTTCAAGTATAGCTAGTGCACGCGATTCTGCAGTATATACTAAGTAAGTGTTAAGACTATTCCAGCGATAACCTTCTGTAAATGCAGCCCCTACACCTTTTAAAGTCGTTTTAAGGTATTTCTGTCGCTCAATACGGTAAACCTTCATTAAGCGAAATTGCCATATTCAATTCTATTCAGGCAGTTTCGTACTTCCTGAATACCGGTTATTGAATCAAATAAGCTTTCAGGGGTAGCAGCACCCAAAGACAGATTGGGCTTTTTTAACCAGCGTTGAAATTTATCTTTTTCATTATTAAAGACCTCTATTCCAAAATCAATCAGCTCAGTAAGAAACAGAATGATCTCACTATCTCTACCATTGAGTAAGGAATTTTCCCTTAGTTTTTTATTGTAGGTAGTTTGGGGAAGATCAATTATTCTCAAGATTTGTTTTATAGGTAAGTCAATACGCTTACTTATTATTTCAATGGACTCGTATGGGAGCCCGTCCCTTATAATTCCCACTTTATCCATTTGATTTGACCAGGAATAGCTGGAGTCTTTGAATTGAATAACTGCAGTATGTGCACTCAATCTAGCTTCTTTACCGCGTTGAATGTGCTGCTTAGGCTTAAATGTTTTCGGAATATTTTTATCTTTTTGCATGTTAAATACAGTATATCTACTACAAATATACAACATATATGCTACTGATTCAAGTTAAATGTATTTTAAAGTATGAAGGGTGAAATGTAAAATGTGAGATGTAGAAGCTAAGTAGGGGAATTTCAGTAGGCAAGAATCAATTGATAATCCTGAGAATAGATATTATTTTCTCAAGGTTTAAGAAAATGAAATGGATTACCCTTCATAGATATTTTTTACTGCATTTTTGGTGCCTGTGAAAGGTGTCCCTGCTTTATTTTGAATGATTAGGAAATATGACTCTAAGTAATCAGATTTTACATTTCACATTTCACCTTTCACTTTTACTTTTTACCTTTCACTATCTCACTCCAAACACATCAATAATTCTGTTTCCAATTTCGAATCATCACTGTTCCAATGTCCATAGATTTCAATATAGGGAAGGGTGACCTCAAAACCTTTGTTATTTAATTCTTCTCTCATATTTTGTCCTGCCTGTTTTATCAGATTATAGGGGCCAATATGTTTGTAGTAGGCATATTTTTTAAGATTAATCGTTTTAAGTTCCAGACTGGTGCTTTTATCAGGTATGGCATTAAGTTCTACTCCTGCAAATACTTTTTCATCTTGCTCATAAACAAACACATTAAGTCCTTTATTTTCCAGCTTATTGGATTTAACGGTTTGCCACATTTTGTCCATAAGTTTAAAGGCAGTACCGACATAATCTTTATTTAGGGTTGTTCCGGAAAAACCAAATATGTCCAGATTGAAGTTTTCTTTAATTGAAACCATAATCATATTTTAGTTAATAAATCAAATATAATTTATAGTGAGTTGTTATAAACACATATAACATTGGCAGGGAAAAGAAATAAATTCATGAATCTATGTCAAGCTACAATTAGTTTACTTTGATTAGGACCCAATTATTTTGTTTTTCAAATATATCGTCTTTTACTTTCTGTTTTTTTACCTCATATGCTTCCCAAACAATTAATTTACTGGGCCATTCAAACTCAATTCTTAATGGTAATGCTTTGGTTTTTTCAAAAATAAATTCATATCCGTTTCCCTTACAATTTCTGAAATGCTCAGGATTTATTGATAAGTCTTTTGTGAAGTAATATCTTCTATAAGGATTTGGTGTTCCTGTTTCTACCGGTTTCAATTTGAGAATTAGCACATCACATACATATCCTAAAATGGTATCTACAGACTTTTTTAACTCGAAATCTACAATTTCAATATCTGCAATCTTTGTATTTACCACAAATACGGTATCAGTTTTATTCAGGAGTAAATAATTATTTTGTTCCTCTGATCTAAATATATCGGATAAGAAATAGCAGTCGTGATTTATAAATCTGTAGTTTCCATCTTTATAATAATATTCAGAATTCTTACCAATTCCTGAATAATCATATTCTACATTATAGTTAGTTTCTTTTGCAATTACCTTATGGTTGTATTTAATTACACCTTCAAATTCAATGATTGGTTTTTGTGAAAATAGGTGAGCTTGTAATAGAAATAAAAGTATTAATATTTTTATTAGCTTAATCATAAGATTTTTTAGTTTTCTAATTTGCCTGACTGAATATCTAAATATAGAAATTATAATTAGTTTACTAAAATTTTCGAATAGATTGCACTCTTCAAGTACTGAAGATTATGCACTTTAACTATCAAACCCTTTATTTGGCTCATAGTAGAGAGCAATAACACCACAATCAAATATCTTTGTTTTTATGAGGTTGAGATCAATTCTATCCCTTATGTTTTTAAATAAAGCTAAGCCGCTACCTAATATGGTTGGCTGAACAGCAAGCTGATATTCATCGATTAGGTCAAGATTTGATAATTCAACTATTAAACTTGGGCTGCCCACAAAAATATTTTTTCCTGCTTGTTTTTTGAGTTCTAAGATTTCTTCTTTAATGAGTTCATTTTTCAATATGGTATTTTTCCAGGATACATTCTCCAGGGTTCGGGAATAAACAATCTTTAATATATTGTCAATTAATACTGCAAATTCATCTGTTGGTTTATTGCCGGTAGGGTTCATTACGATTGATGGCCAATAACTTTCCATTAGTTGATAGGTTGTCCTTCCATATAAAAGGGTGTCACCCTCTCTTAACAAATTATTATAATGTTCGTGTATTTCATCATCTGCAATCATCGAGGTGTGGTCGCAGAAGCCGTCGAGGGTCATGTTGATTGCTGCTATTAGTTTTCTCATGTTTAGTTTCTTCCATTTTAGCAATAGAGGATAAATATATTTTCTTTAAAAACCTTCACTTTCAGTTTTGATTACTGTCTCCAAATCTATCAGTAAATTGTAAAGCTGGTCATCTTTCGTATTCCACAATATTTCAGGATTTATTTTGTAATAATCATGTACTAAAACATGTCTTAGACCCTGGATTCTGGACCAATCAATATTAACATATTTTTCTTTAAGTTCAAAACTTAAATGATAAGCAGCTTCGACAATTACTTCAAAGTTTTTCACGACCGCATCTTGGATTAATTCATCCTTTGCAAAATCTTCATAGCCAATATTTTCTGTAAATGAAAATATTTATTGATACTTTTAACCATATGTTCTATCCTTTCCAAGTCAGTTGGTCTAGCCGCCATAAACTATGAGTCTTTCCTTTTTAATTGAGTCCTTGATGGATTTTAACTCCTGGCCTTCTTCTACTAAATCTATTTCTCGTCCAATTTTACCAGAAAGCTCTTCTTCCATTTGAACCAGATCAAATAATGATATCTTATTTGGCTTCTTAAAAGCTATCATAATGTCTAAATCACTATCTTTACTTGTGAGGTTGTTTTTCGCAAAAGAACCAAAAACCCATACTTTTTCAACTGGTTTGGTAGAGAAGTATGTCTTTATTGATTCTATTATAGCCTCTCTACTTATTTCTATTTGGGTTCCTCTGTTTTCTTTTTTTAATCTGGATTTGACGATGTTTAGTACTTCATCTGCATTTTCTGAGGTTCGAATTCGATAATAGATTTCCTCGCTTAAATATTTAGTAATCAATTCCTTAAAAGGAAAATTATATATCTTAGATAAATCTTTTATAATTCTTTCCGGGGCTCTATTCTTATTCTTTTCAATCTTGGATAAAAGACTTGGACTGTAAGCAATAACATCTCCAACAAACTTAAGCGTATAATTCAAGTTCAACCTCAATTCTTTTATCATTTCGCCAAAAGTCTGCGAATTCATTCCTTTTTTTCAATAAAGATATTACTTTTCTTAGTTTTTTGACACTAAGATTTGCAATTATGATAAAAGAGCTTTTGTTATCATTTAGCCAAAAATAGATTGTGTTTAGTAAATCTCCGTGCTGAAGCCCGGGGTTTATTTAAAACGCTGCCTGGAAACCTGAAGAACTAAAATCTTAGCGGCCGAACCTCATCCGTCACAACAAGTTGTGCCACCTTCTCCCAATTGGAAAAAATTGGAGAAGGGACAAATTTTCGTTACCTCGAATTGTAATTTAATCTTAATAATAATGCTAAACAAAAGCAACTCAGCAGATTAGCAAATTGGCAACAATTCCGCGACTCCGCGACTCGGCAAAAAATACGGATATACGATAATGAGTTCTAAAAGCTCCATTAACAAGTTTCTCCGTATATATAACGCGCACAGTTTTCAAAAACAGAGAAATAGTGTCGTTTTTGGCGCTTTTGTCATAAGTATTTTTTGCTACCCTTGTAATATATTGGTTATCAAATAGTTCAATAAGTGTTAAAGTTTTTTGATTTTTAGCTAAATTATACAAATATTATATTATCAAGTTAAATAAAAGAAAAATGAGACCATAAGATAATTGCACTCCTATCGGGGCTATATTTTCTTATATAATAGACATTGATTTATTATTTGAAATTAAATTTTTATCGTTTTTCTTTCAAGGCCAGGTATTGTTCAACCCCTTTCAAAATATCCTTTGCTAATAGATTTTGCTTATCAGCATCTTTTAATATTGCCGCATCATTTTTATTAGATAAAAATCCGGCTTCTAGTAATATGGTGGGGCATTTGCTGGCGTTTAAAATCCAAATGCCTTGCTTGTTTGTTTTTATACCTCTGTTGGTAAAATCATTTTTCATAATTCCATTTACAGATTGCGCTAGGGAGTGGCTTTCATTCATAACAGCCTTATTGTTTTTGGGGCCTGCAACATAAATTTCTGTGCCATTTAGTTGCATATCATTACCGGCATCACTGCAATGAATACTGACACACAAGTCGGCCATCTGATTATTAATAAACTCGGCTTTTGCTTTTAGATCATCAAAGTGGTCATCATCTCTTGTCAGTATGATTTCAATGTTTTTATTATTGTTTATCTTCTTTACAGCTTTTACAATTGCTAAGTTAATATCCTTTTCATTGAGAGTTCCGTCGATTGATTTACAACCAGGATCTTGTCCTCCGTGTCCGGCATCTAAAACAATTTTATATTTTTTAGAAAGTACAGTGTTAAAGTGAGCATCAGTCGTTACAGAAGTGTTTTCTTTTGGTCTGAAGGCAAGAAGTACTACAACACTTGCCAGTAAGGGGAGTACGAGTAATCTTCTTGAATAAGAGAATCTGAGTTTTTTGGTTTTAGTTAACATAATTAATCTGCGTTTTATAGGTGAATAAAAAAATGGGTTAACAAGTTTATAATGATGAGTCGGAAATGCTGCCAGCAGGAGCATGGATGCGAAATCACTCACATTGGAATTGGCTATTGCTTTATTATCTGCAATAAATTCGTGTGTTATTTCGAGCTCTTTTTTTATGAGCCAAAAGCAAGGGTTGAACCAGCCAAATACCAGGCTTATTTGTATGAATAATTTATCCCAACTGTGTTTTTCCTGCACGTGTGTTAGTTCGTGTTGCAATATTTGTTTTCCGGATTTTGAGTTGACATCTATTTCATCATTCCAGAATATTAATTTGAAAAAGGAAAAGGGAGTTCCATTTTCAGATGTATTAAGCAATACTATGTTTTCCAGTTTCTGTCTGGGGTATTTTCTATAGATCAGGTAAATTCTAAATAGAGAATGTACTAGTCCGAATAAAATAATAGCTGCGACCAGGCAATAGATAACAGGCAATAGCTGCAGCCAATTAAAAGTAAGCTGATTTAGTTGAATTGGCTCCTGCTCAAATGCGGAATTGCTTTCTGAAATATATGTGAATGCCTGGTAAATGGGCTGTTGTACTTTTTGGTTGCCTGGAATTTCAATTTTCAGCAATGGTATTACCCAGGAAGCTACAACAGATATCAATAAGTAAAACCTATTGTATTGATGAAATTTATTATTTCGGAGTGCTATTAAATAATAACCCATGAAAGCAGTGCTGCAGAGCTGTGTATAACGGAGATACTGGGCCAGGTAAAACGGAGCATATGGGGCCACTTTCCGATGTGCAATTATACAATTAATTTAATCTAATATCTTCTTTT
>Ga0193744_1000176_pt1 | contig 18980 bp, 5 predicted proteins | sample L1a1metaG_FD_143056 | JGI IMG/M metagenome (GOLD analysis project Ga0193744, IMG submission 143056) | Soil microbial communities from a riparian zone of the East river system, Colorado, United States - L1a1 | ecosystem: Environmental > Terrestrial > Soil > Riparian zone | place: USA: East River...
TATAAATTGTCAATCACTCAACTTAGCTTATAAAGCCCTAAGGGGCACAATATATCAGCCAGGGGTGAAGCCCCTGGATAACAATCAAAGTAAGTATAAGCGCTGGAGGTGCGCAATATCTTTTGAATTAGTATTCCAAACTATTCTAATCCTTTTTAACTTAGCTAACATTAAATAAATTTCCTTAACTAAACGACATTGAATTGTAAATTGTAAATTGTGAAAGGTGAATTAACTTCAGCATTGCTTTCTTAAGATTGGTAAATAAATTCCGGACATCGGACCTTGGACATCGAATTCCGACCAACGATCAACGAAAGGATGGCGATTAGACAGCGGTTAGACCGCAATGGGATCTGAATGGGATCTTTAAAATGAATTGTAAATTCTGAATCAATGTCGCTTAGTTAAGGATTTGGTTCAAAACCTCACCCCCCGGCCCTCTCCAGCCGGAAAAGGCTAGAGATGGGTGTACTAGGATTTAATAAATTGGCATTGTTATGAAAAATACTTCAATTCGAGGTAACGAGAATTTGTTCCTTCTCCAATTTTTTCCAATTGGAGAAGGTGGTACAACTTGTTGTGACGGATGAGGTTCGGCCGCGAAAATGGAAGCTCTTGGGCACAGACTTAAGATAAATATCCTTAACTAAACGACATTGAATTGTGAATGGTGAATTGGTTTCATCATTCCTTATCTCCAGAATTAGGGCGAGTCAGATTTTTAAGAAAAATCGACCAACGAGCAACGCCCAACTAACAACGATTCGACAGCAGTTCGATAGCAATTCGACCGCAGTGTGATCTGAAGGTGATCTACATTATGTTAAATAGACAAAATGATAGCGAATTTGCACCGACTCCGCACATCCTCAACTCGGCGACTCCGCAAAAAAAGAAAGCTACCCATAAAGAGTAGCTTTCTTAAATATTTAATTATTTAATCAGCTTATAGTGTTCTCTTATAAGAGAAATAAAGTTTACCGGTATTTAAACAATTGCAATCATTGTTTAAAATATCCTTTGAAATAATTTTAATAATAGCATATTGCGCATTTCCTCTCAACTTAGCAATGAAAATTTCATTAGCAATCGGAGCAACAACAGAGGCGGAAGGAGATCCAGCTTCATAAGCGACAACTGCATCATTTTTGGTGCCTGTTGCATAATTAAAACCAAGAACTTTTACAAATTTGGTTTCATTAGCAGCTGCCCAACCACCGGAGAAAAAACCTACATCATCATAATTCTTCATATCTTTATCTGCATCAGGATCAATAACGGCTCTTGATCTATCTCCAACCAAATCATATGCACCCGGTAAAGAACCCTGAATATGATATATGGTTCCCAGTTTTTCATCTGTAAAGCCGGTAGCAGATTTAATATTTACAGTTTTAGTTTCTGCAACCGAAGTATTGTCAGTAACTGTAATGGTATAAGATTCATTCCCAACAGGTCCAGCTTTAAAAGTTCTTACGAAATTTAAACTCAAAGGAAGACCTGAAGTAATTGTATCAAAAACTGTATTGGAACTACCCCCGGCAGGAGTGTATTTAATCAAAATGTGTTTTATTCCCTGAGTAGCAGAGATACTTAAAGATAATACAACATTTTCTCCTGATGTATATGAACTTCCTTCTGCTGGAGAATTTATAGTAATTGCAGGTTTGTCAGGGTTCACTGTATCATCTTTACTACAACTATTAAACATTATTGACGCCACGAATAAGCATGGTAATATCAATAATAAATTAACTTTCTTCATAATTACTTGATTTAGTTTTTAAGTGAATAATATACTGCAAAGATGTGGGGCTTAATGCCGGGTCATGTTATATAACTTTTAGATAAGTTTATAATATTCACATAGCTATGTAGTTAATAATTATCAGTTGTCAGTTTGATAGAGAAGGATAATAATAAAACTATGTTGATAATAAATGTAACCTGGATACAATTTAAAATTGCTTTACGTACCACTTAGACACCAGTAACATACAAGTTAGAATTTCTAGCTTGTATCTTACTGGTATCTAAGTAGTATTTTAGATTTACCTTTCTAGTATTTTTCTTAATAATTACGGTTCAATTGTTTTTCGAAAATCAAGCAAGAAATAACCATCCAATCAATAATGTGTACTTTCAGATTAATAAACTAGTTAACTGTTATTTTTTTCAATCTTTTGTAACTGATAGATTAGCATACTTAGTAACTACTGTTTCACTCTCTGCACAATTACTTATAAAACAAAAATAAATACTGCCATCATCATCTAAACTTAGTGGTGGGGTAGTATAACTTGGGCTATTGCTATTTTGAATTAAACTAAGTGTATTTTTTAACTTGTACCATATATAATTAACTGGAGAGGTTCCATTAACTGCTACAGTAAATGTAGCAGTATTCCCAACATTTCCAATTTGGTTTAAAGGTTGTTGTGTAATTACGACAGGATCACAAAGTGATGTGATAGTTACCGTGGCTGTATTAGTTATTGCAGATTTACTTCCGGAACAATTTGAAATTTTACTGAAGTATTGATTGCCATCATCCGATTTAAATAATTTTGGGGTAGTATAACTCAGATCTTTTGCTCCTATAATTAAACTGTTATTTTTAAACCATTCAATGACAAAAGGAGGAGTACCATTTACAGTACTACTAAATGTAGCTTTCTCTCCTTTGAAGATTGATTGATCAATTGGATTAGTAATAATTGTTACAGGCTCACAACAACTGGTACATTGGACAGTAGAGCTTCGACATACGTTGTCCGTTCCACATAAAGTATCTGAATTTATATGAACAAATAAATCGGTTTCGGCTAAACTAATTATATTAACTGGGGTCTTACCATATTTAATTATCGGTCCATTATATGACCCTGAATGAATAGTAATATAATCTGATTGAGTACTACTTGCAAATTGGTAATTATTACCGGTTTTTATATCAGTAAGAACATAATACTCGCCTGCATAATTACAATCTGTAATCAATTGAATTGCTCCCGAGGAATTGGTTGAATCAAGACTTATGATGGTATCTTTAGGATAATCGATTGAATTAGTACAACCAGCAAAGATGCAACTGATACATTGTGCAGTTGATATTCTACAAATGGAATCTGCACCACAGTACGCATCGATATTTGTATGTATAAATAAGTCAGCACCCGAAGCATTATTAATCGTTACCGGAGTTATGCCGGCTGCTATTATATTACCATTAAAAGCACCTTCATGGACTGTAATATAATCATTAGAGGCACTGCTAGCAAACTGGTAGTTATATCCGACTTGTACTCCAGTTACTCCATAATATTGACCTCCTAACTGGCAGTTAGTAATGTATAGCGCTCCACTAGTAGTTAATAGACTAATTAAAGTATCTGGATTTTGGATAAAATTAGTACATCCATAAAAATGACAAGATGTACATTGAACTGTAGTTGTCCTGCAAGTTTCTTCAGTACCACATATTGAATCTGTATTAACGTGAACATATAAATCTGTGCCCGATGCTCCTATTAAATTTAAAGGAGTAAATCCTGCTAAAACTATTGGTCCATTAAAAGATCCTGACCTTATTGTAATGTAATCTGTTGATTCACTGCTTGTAAAACTATAATCATTGCCTGTTAAAACGCCAGTTATTCCATAATATTCACCAGCATAATTACAATCTGTTATAATCTGAAGTGCTCCTGAACCATTTGTAAAATCAAGTGATATAATAGTATCTGACGGATAATTACTAATATTTATACAACCAATAGAACAACTGGTACACTGTGCTGTAGAGATTCTGCAAGTGGTGTCTACTCCGCATAAAGAATCAGTATTTGTATGAATAAATAAATCAATTCCTGAAGCAGCAAATACACTTATCGGTGTAGTGCCAAGACTTACAACCGGGCCATTATATGATCCTTGATGAACGGTTAAATAATCAGTTGGGTTACTGCTGGCAAAACTATAGTTGCTTCCTGGCTTTACTGAAGTCACATGATAATATTCACCTGCATACTGACAATCTGTAATATTTTGAATAATTCCAGAAAGATTTGTGGAATCAAGACTTATACTAACATTTGGTGAAATACTTAAATTGTTACATCCAGCAAAAATGCAACTCGTACATTGTGCAGTGGTCGTTCTGCATATTGTATCAGTTCCACAAATAGAATCAATACTTGTATGTATAAATAAATCTGCTCCTGATGCTCCTAAAACAGCAAGAGGTGTATTTCCAAAAATAATTATTGGCCCATCAAATGATCCTTCATGTACAGTAATATAATCAGAAGCAAAACTACTGGAAAATAAATAATTATTGCCAGACTGTATTCCGGTAACGTCATAATATTCACCCCCGTTTTGACAAGTGGTAATGGTTTGGATTGCATTTGTATTATAAAGACTTATTAAAGAATCTGGGTAATTATTGAGATTTGTACATCCAGTAAAAATACAACTGCTGCATTGAACTATACTGGTTCTGCAATTAAAGTCAGTTCCACATAATGAATCTGAATTGGTATGAATATATAAATCCTCACCAGAAACCCCAATCAAATTTACCGGTGTTAAACTAGAAATCACTACAGGCCCATTGAATGAACCTGAATGTACAGTAATATAATCACTTGAATTACTGCTTATAAAGCTATAATTATTCCCTGGTAACACATTAGTTACTCCATAATATTCTCCAGCAAATTGGCATTCAGTAACATTTTGACTTAGTCCAGATCCATTAGTTGCACCAAGACTAATTAAAATTGGTGGAAACATATTCATATTCGTACATGGAATCGAATCAAGTTTGGCAGAACTTAAAAAGGATTGAATAAAAGTAAATTTATAATCTTCAAATAGAATGATTTTACCCTCTGATATAAAAGGAATAGCTGTAATAGTGGTTACTATAAGAATTAATTTTGTTATAAGTTTTCTCATTTTACTTTCTATATAAATCTGGTTTAGAAATATTACATTTGGCTATAAAGGCTAATAAATATTATGAAATCCATTTTGTGGATTTAATTCAATAACAGAAACCTAATTTGTCTTGGATTATAAAATGAATGAAGAATTCTTGTTTAAGATATGTACTTGTTTATTTTAACTATATTGAATTTTCGTTTGACTAATGAGTATATATTCATTGTTATTACCTGTTTATTTTGTCAACAATATTTTAGAAATAAAATTATGGGATGAAGTAAATAAATTAACAAAATAAATTCCTGACGAACTTTCTTTTAATGAAATCAATTTTGTATAATTTATATTATTTGAATATTCAAAACTAGAGTAAACCTCTTGTCCAAATTGATTATAAACTTTTATTTGTATTGGTTCACCTTCTAAAGTTTCAATTTGAAGTGTAAACTCTCCATTATTTGGATTTGGAAAGATTTTTAAAGGATTATCGTTTTTACTATTGTTATTGCTTGAACTTACAAACGGTACTGAAGTAATTAAATTTACTATTGTATCTTCAGGAAAGGTAATTATTGTTAACCTTTTTGCTTTTCCAAAGTAGTTTGCAATTAGGTTAGTAGCCCCAATTTTATTTCCTTTAATTTGATTTAAATTATTAATCTCAGCAATTCGACTATCGCCAACCTGATATTTTACATCCTTTGAATAAGAAATATTCTGTGTTAGGCCATCACTAAAATGTGCTTTGAGTTGAACTGTCTTTGAATTATTCACTTCAAGAAAAATCGTATCGTTGTATGTTGATATGCTATCAACTTTTGATTTCAATTTAATATTTATAGATACTGTATCATATCCAACAAAACCAGATAAAGTATCATATCCTAATACTAATATTTTCACTTTTTCGAATGCATCTGTGGGTACTTGATAAATTATAGTTCCCTTTGATAATAAAGTGTCCTTTATATAAATATTATCATCAGACATTCCCATCATTTGAATTTTATTTATTCCATTGGTTGAACTAATTTTTACTGCAATGTTTTCTCCTGGATAAAATGTTTGTTCCTTTAGAGGATAAATAATCTTTAAACTTTCATCTTTAATAGTTGTATTTACTGACTTATTGCCAAATTGATTTAATTTATAATTTAACAATTCATATTTGTATCCAGTATGTTCAAACTTATCTGAACTTGGGGGTTCATTCAATAAATCTTGTACATTTTGCATTACATCATTATTCTTGGCAGATCCAATATGAAATTGATCGCCGAACTTTGAAATAGCATTACCAGATAAACCACCACTTTGGGATGCAGATGCTACGACTAAATCATTGGTATCTCCATCAAATAATTTATCAAAAAATTGCGGTAATGTACAAGTGCCAAGTGGACCACAACATAAAAGAGGATTTGAAGCTAATACGGCTGTAGTGATAACGTCGATCCATTCTACTCCAGAAGATGGTTCTTTATAAGTAATAATACTATGAGAAGGAACAACTCTTTCTAAACTTTTGTTAATTAAATTCAATTTCTGCATCGCATTACTTCCAATGGCCATATCAATTGCTGCTCCATCAAATATTGATGTTACTGGGTTTATGAACAAATATATATAAGTCTTCATTGCAATTATAGCAGCTTTTGCTTGACAATTAAATATATCGGTAATAAACTTTGCACCTTGTGATCCCCAGTGAGGAGTATTTATTGTTATAAGTTTATGAATATCGAATTTATATTCATCACTTTGTAAATAATTTCTTGATAACAAACCTCCCATACTGTGACAAACAATATCTACTTTTCCTGTTGAAATTTTATTTGTTCGTAATTTTTGGATGCAAGCATTTATTGTTTTTGGGACAACTTTTTTATTATCTTCAAAACTTCTAGTAGCATTTAAATGGTAATCTACTGGATTATTAATTAAACTATTAATATAGAGCCCACTATTATAGAGCTTTGTATATAAAGGCTCAAATGCATCTGGTGAACCTATGTAGCCATGTACCATTACTACAGGTGCTCTATATACTTCAGTTTTAATTGTGTAAATTGGAAATTCTGGATTCGCTGAGTCAAAAATTTCTATAATATCTGGTCGGAATGGTTTCCAAGTCCAAGGTAAGTAATCTGGATGCGTAATTGAAACAGTAATTATATTAGCTCCAACATCAACTATATAGCCACCTATTTTCCCAAAGTATTCAGAAGTATTATTATTGGGATTATTTGGAATCCTAAATCTAATATTAGAAGGAGGTAAACCTGTATTATTTTCAAATATAATTTGTGTAGAAATAGAACCATCAGCACACAATTTTATTATGGGGGAAGGTTCTGAAGTATATCCCTTCCAAAGTGGTTCTGGATTTGGAAAAGCCGAGTTGTTTTCAATAATATTGTTGATAGTAATAAAAGATGGACTTGAGGTGACAATTAATGTTGCAAAATCACTTTGTGCTGTTTTCTTTCCATTGCAATTAGTAACTATGCATTGGTACTTTTTACCATTATCACTCAATGTAAGTTTAGGTGTCATATAAAATGGATCAATAGCCCCATTTTTTTTATTTATTTGACCATTAGTAAGTTTTTCATACCATTGGTAATTTAAAAGCTGTGAACCTCCTGCACTTAAAAGAAAATATGCATTATCATTTACTGATTTAGTTTGACTTTGTGGTTGAGAGCTAATGCTCACTGGTATGCATTCATCAGTTATAATTAAGTTAGATTCATTGCTTTTAACAGACTTTGTTCCTGAACAATTTTTAACAACACAATAGTATTTCCCGTTATCATTTAATGATGCTTTTTCTATTGTGTATGTTGGGCTAGTTTTTCCAGTTCCAGTTAATGGAGTAGTCCCTTTATACCATTGATAAGTATAATCATTAGTTCCGCCTGCAACAATAGAAAATGTTGCAGTGCCATTAACTATGACAGATTGGTTAGGGACTGGTTGAGAAAGAATAGAAACAGCTATACAAGATGATGCCTGAGTTGCTTGACTATTAGGATTTTTTGTTGCCAAAGTAGCATTATATAGAATTGACGCTCCAGAACAATTTGCTTCATAAACTCTAAACCAATAAGTTGTATTTGGTAGCAATCCTGTAACCGTTATACTACTGCCACTATTATTATAAATAACCTGTTCTCCTGAACCACTATATGCTGAATTGGCAGTTGGGCTAACGCCATTAACAGGATTTGTAAAACTATTAGATTTATTTATTTTAACTATTCTGCTTCCCCCATTTCCATTTGTCCAGTTGACAGTCATTTGGTTTGAGCCTACAGAAGAAAAAGTTATATTACTTGCTTGTGTTGTTGGAGCAATACAACTGCCTGTTCTTGTTATTGTAGATAAACAGGTTTTAGTATTACCACTTGCATCGGTTGCTTTCCATGTTCTAAATACCATATCAAGTAAAGGGCACGGATTATTAATTATTACATCAGTATTGACAAGAGATAAAAATCCTCCACAATTGTCTACAGCTATTGGTGTTGGCAAATCTGCCGGAGAAATAGATAAATTGCAATGAACAGTAATATCACTTTGGCAGACCAATATAGGTGCCATAGTATCCTTTACAAGTATATGTGAGTCACATTTCTTTCCAGAATTAATATCAAACACGGTTATATTTAATATCTGATTAATGTATGTGTTATTAATAATCCCAATAGGATTATTTAAAGCATCAAAAGCCAGTGCAAATTTACTGCCGGGGCAATCAGTAGGGGGTGTCTGAATAAAATTTAGCGGGTCAAGTATTACCTGACAGTTAGTTGCAAGATATACAGGTATTGTGTCAGTTTTACAAGTAAGGTTATTACATTGGGCAAAGATATTGGCTTGGAATAACAACCAGGATGCTAGTAAAAACAACTTTTTTACAAGTTGTAAATTGTTTTTCCAGCTACTGGAAAATAGCCAGGGGAATTGAATAGTACTTTTCATCCTTCGGTTTTTGAGTTAATTTATTTATTACAGTTATAATTCTTAGAATAGATGTGGCTTTCTAAAAGAAGATTTAAATTTAAGTAATTAGATTTGTGTTGTTTTCTCACATTGTTTGGTTTTTAATGTGTATTCAATTAGAACAATTGTTTATAATATTCTATTTTTCACTTAGTTAATATTACTTTATTGATATAATTTTCATTAGAAGTAATAACTCTCAGAAAGTAAATTCCTGAACTCTTTTCTTTCAATGAAATCAATTTTGAATAAGTGTTTTCAGTTGAATACTCCTGATTAGAATAAACTTCCTGATTATATTCATTGTAAACTTTTATTTGAATTGGTTCACCTATTGATGTTTCAAGCTGAAGTGTAAATTCTCCATTGTTTGGGTTTGGGAATACTTTTAATGCACCTTTCCTGTTATTATCGCCATATGGATCATTTAGGCTATTGGATTTTGGAATAGCAGGATTAATTGAGGTATTCGAATTGTTAGCAATTTTAGATGTGGTTGAAGCATTCGTAACTGTCAGCGTTACGTTATTACTTGCGACTACTTTACCTAAACAGTTTGAAATTTTGCATTGGTATTTCTTCCCATTGTCTCCTAGCGCTACGATTGGAGTTGTATAGCTTGAACCAATAGCCCCGGAAATCACAATATTGTCTCTTAACCATTGATAACTTAATGGAGCTGTACCATTTGCTACAACACTAAAACTTGCCATAGCGCCTACTTTTACAGCCTGATTAGTAGGTTGTTTGGAGATAGATATACCAGTACAAGTTGTAGTTACAGTTAATAAAGCTTTGTTGCTTGTAACATTTTTACTTCCTGAACAATTAGAAACAATACAATAGTATTGGCTCCCTGAATCAGCTATTTTTAACATTGGAGTTGTATAGAAAGAATTGGTTGCTCCTGGTATAAGTGAATTATTTTTATACCATTGGAAGGTATAGGCTGAAGTACTATTCGCACTTATATTAAAAGTAGCTGTATTTCCGATATAGATGGTTTGGCTTAGCGGTTGATTAGTAATTGTTGGATTGGCACAATTACATTCTTGTCTTAGTTTAACTATAAAGATATCTGAGCTACCTGCCACTGCGTTCATATTGTAAATCGAAGTATCAGGATCAAAATCAGAAGTTCCCTGAAAATACCCAGTCGAATATATGTTTCCTTTGGTATCAATTTCAATGGAATTTACCGGTTCATCGCCAACACCTCCTAATTGTTTTGCCCATACGAAATTGCCAGAAGGGTCAAGTTTAGAAATAAAACAATCATTATGCCCTGAAGATGTTAGGTTATAATTTAAAGGACCTGGATCAAAGTCAGTAGTTCCAGCAAAAGTTCCACCTGTGAATATGAATCCTTGTTTATCAATCCTAATACAGTTTTCACTTTCTCCTTCTATCCCCTTAAGCTGTTTAACCCATAAAAAATTTCCAATAGGATCTAATTTTAAAACATAGGAATCTGTACTGCCTTCAGAAATTAGATTATATATTCCTGAACCTGGGTTAAAATCAGAGGTCTCAGCAAAAGCTCCTGTTATAAAAACATTACTATTTTCATCTACTGCAATTGAAGCAGCACCTACGAAAGAAGTGCCACCGATTTGTTTAGCCCAGACAAAATTACCAGCTGCATTAAGTTTTAAAATGAAAATATTACCATAATTAGGATCTGAACTCATGTAAAATGATCCAGGTCCAGGGTCAAAATCAAATGATCCATTAAAAGTACCTGTTGAGTATATATTCCCAAATGGATCAATTGCAATAGATGTATTATAAACAAAACCATTAAATGCGGTAATATATTTTGACCATAGTAATTTTCCTGAAAAATCGTATTTTAATAAGAAAGGATAACCTACTGAACTCACATACACATTCCCATTTTCATCAACTTTAACTGATGTACCTACATCTGTATTTTGACTACTATATGCTTTGGCCCATAGAAAACCACCTAAAGCATCCAACTTAGATACAAATATATTTGCATCAGCGTCCTCATTATAGCCCATTGTAAAGATTCCCGGTCCTGGATCAAAATCACCTTTGCCAGAGAACCAACCTGTTGTATAAACATTACTATTAATGTCAACAAAGATTGAGTTTCCCCGGTTATTGTAAGCCCCACCCATTTGCTTAGCCCATAGAAAACTACCGTTAGAATCAAGCTTTGAAATAAAAATATCGTGGGAACTGAAAGCGGTCATATTATTTATTCCAGGACCCGGATCAAAGTCAACTGTTCCAGAAAAATCTCCTGTAGTATATACATTTCCATATATGTCTACAGTAGTAGCAAATGCTCTATCTTCATTTAAACCTCCAATTTTTTTTGCCCAGATTAAATCGGGGCAATGCACATTTACAGGGCAATTATTGCAATTACCAACATTTATTGTCTGAATGCATTCTGTAATGTTGCCGCACACATCATTTCCTCGATAAGTTCTTGCTAAAATGTAACTATTAGGGCTGGATTGACTAGAAATTACATCACTAACAAATGTTTTTGTTACCAATTCGCTGCAATTATCAATTTCAACAAGACCATTAATATTCGGTATTGGGATATTAATAGCATTTGAAACTGTAATGTTAGCCGGACAAGTTAAGCTTGGTGGAATAATATCATTGACAGTTATTTTATAAGAACAAGTTTTACTCTTTCCACTTAAATCTGTTGCCATATAAGTTCTTAGTATGCTTAATTTGTTTATACAATTACCAGATATGCTAATATCGCTTACAAAATTAATTGACGGAAGACTATCGCAATTATAGCTTGCTATTACCGAACCAATATCTGGTTGTGGAACATTCTCAATACACAAAATATTTACATTCGGAGGACAATTAATACTAACTGATGCAGTGTCGACTAATTTTATTATATGTGAACATGTGGCGCTATCGTTACAAATATTTGCTGCAAAATATATTCTATTTATTGTTGCTTTGATTTTTCCTTCAGGGGTAACATTATCAACAGAATAGTACACATTTGCAACATTAGAGCAATAATTTTTCTCTGTATTTATTACAGCAAGGCGATCAGGAATATTATTAAAACATGAAACAGTAATATTTGGTGGGCAGATTAATACGAGTTTATTAGAAGGAGGGGAATTGATAATTACCTGCTGTCCATAAGAGCTTAAACAATCTGGATTTGCTTTCAATCTTACTTTTATGAAATAATTACCTGCTGGAAGTCCTGAAAATATAGCCAATGCTTGCCAAGTGTTACCGTTATTAATACTGAATTCAAGCGGACCACTTCCTGTTGAATTTATTTTAATTGTTCCAGTAGGAATAGTAAATGAAGGTTGAGTAATTGTTGGAATATTAACAATTGGAGCATTACATGTTAAAGAGATAGAAAAATTATTATCAGAAATATCAAAAAATACTCTTTCTGTTCCCCTGATCATTATTCTAGCAACACTGGTTGAAATATTGGGAATTGTTAATTTAGCGACTCCGATATTCTTTACAGCAGATGCAAGCATTACAGGATAAGTATATCCACCATCCGTAGAAAGTAAAATATCAACTTTACTGCAACTCACGGGTGGAAAATCAGTATTTGCTTTATCCCATGTAACAGTTTGTAAGCTACCCCCTGGTAATGATATTCCATAGTTTGGATAGGTAACTAAGAAAGGTCCTGATTTATCATCAACATTTAGTGATAAATTATTGCTTACTGCTGTACAACCACAACTTGGGTCATTATCTCTTACAACTACTCTAAAATTTAAAATTCTTTTTACTGAAGGAATTACTTCCCATTTTGAGGGAACATTTTTAATTATGTTATCCAATGAAGGAAAAAAACGTATACTATCAGATATTGGAGGGAAACTTCTAAAATTAGGCCCACCTTTTGAAGTTGGTTGAGGCGGCTGAGGATAGAGTGGAACTATTTGAAAAAAAATATTAAATGATTCAACTTGTCTATCCATTTCCTCCCAGCAGTACGAAACAAGTTTATTATCATTCACATCTTTCCCTTTTGCAGATAAGAAAAACGGAGTAGATTTTGGAATAAATTGATCTGGTATTGAAGAAATAATTACAGTTGGAGCTTTATTATTGCTTATTTGTAGATTTAATATATTTGAATTATTTGCACAAGTACCACCCAAGCCTGATAAAAAGGTTTTTATTTGTGAAATGCTTGCACCGTGAAAGTAGGAACCTTGATTTTCATATTGCTCTAAAAATGAAAGATCATTAGTTAATATATTCTTTGATTGACAATGTATAGGGTAAGCCATAACTGTAGTTCCTGCTCCCGGTTCAACAGCAGTGTATTCAAAACTCTTTTTTTCACTTGTTTCACAATCTCCCCATGTATGGTAGGCACTAAACATATGACCAATTTCATGTGCTATTGATAGAAAATCTTGGGGATATTTTATTCCCGGCATAAAACCACCAAAGGCACCTTGAGCTTTATAAAGTGGGTTACATATTGAGCCTATAACTGCTTTGCCAGCTCCGTAAGTAGAAAGTACAAAACCAATATCATAGTTGTTACTTCCTAACACATCTATTTTATCCAAATTTTTCTGATTAGCCTCATACATTTTGACTATGTCGTAATTATCATAAGGATCCTCTGAAGGGAGGCAATCATAAATAATATTCATGTTATTTATTAGCAATAAAAAAATACCTAGTTCATTCTTATAAATATTATTTACCCTGTTTATTTTCTCCACTATTGTTGAAAGAGTGAGCGATTTTCCGCCATTTAAAGAAGTGAACTCACTCGTTGCAGCTACTGCCAAACGATAGGTTCGCAATTTGCAATCCAAAATTTCTTCTGGTTTCTGTTTTTGAGGAATCCCATTTATAAGCTTTTTTGAAGAAATATTATCTATAGTTCTTGTTAATTCTGAAGTCTCGCATTCTAATAAATTACCTTCAAGTGGAAAATTAAACATATGATAACTAATATAATATTCAGTATTTCCGAAACTATAAGGATCTATGAAATAAGTTCCTTCAAATGATATTATCATAGCGTGAAATCCATTTGGTGTTATATCAAGCCGGACTTTATCAAAAGGATTTTCGACTCCTTTTCCACCATATGTTTTTATTTCAGGATGTTCAGCAGCAAATTTTGTCTCCATTATTGGTGATTCAACTAAACTATAATGTTTAATTCTTCCATCAGGAGTAGGTATTTCAAACAATACAGCCTTGGTTTTAGCTTCCGGAGTATACTCCATAGGAACATTTTTTAATAATTCCTTTAATACTTTAACATCAGTCTTAACAGCTCTAAACTTATCATTAGTAATCCAACGATCTCTTGTAACTGGAATATCTGCTGGATTAACATCAGTCCAAACAGATGAACTAGTTTGTCCAAACATTAATGTACCTAATGAAGAAATACAAACAAAGAATAATAAGAATTTTAATCCAAAAAGCAGGGTTTTATATTGGCGTGTTTGTTTGTGCTGTTTTCTCACTGTGCTTGGTTTTCAAATGGTTATGGAACTGGTTTTAATATTTTGGATATAATAACAAAGTGTTACATAAAATTCAATTTATGATTAGAAAATCTTGCTATAAGTTAAGTGTTTCTTATTATTCACGAGACGGGGGTACAAATATAATTTTTTAGAAATATATTGTATTAATTATTCTCGTTTTTTTGTACTTATTATGATTTTGGGAGGAAGAGTAAATGCCTAATACAGAGGCGATTTTAACATGGTATTAAATAGATAAGATATACAAAAATTGCTATTATTAAGAATTTATTTTCTACTAAATCTTTTACTTCTGAAATAACTTAACACTCAAGTGATTTGATTTTGAATTGAGTGTATAATATTATTGATTAAAACAACAAGCGCTAATATCATTTACTATTGAAATATTGATCTCCAAAACAGGCAAATAATCTCTAACCAAATAATCTATGGTATACCATTCCCTATCTTCCAAACGAAAGATAAGTATCTCAATAAAATACAATTACCGATAAAAATAAATTAAAAATAAGTCATTATTGCTGCAACGAAAGCAACACTGAAAACGTCTTATATATAGTTAAGTCCACTGCACTTATGTATATAGCTTATTGTGTATTTTATAGACTAATACTGGATAAGTTTTGATAAACAGTAAATCAGCACCTAAAATATTTTTGCTATTAGTGTTTAAAGTATCAAATGAATTGATGATACAATAGTCAGAAAACCATAACGGCAAAAGCAATCTATAGGATTTAAGGTATTCAAGGAAGGTTGCCAGTTATATTATATTTAATCTTTAAGTAAAAACTTAACCTCAAAATTCAATTTGGCATTATTCTGGAAGGATTAATTATCTGGCAGTTAATAATTTATCGATTAGATAATTTTATTATGTTAGGAAAAGTAGATTTAGCCTCTAAAAATAAATACAATTATTTATATAGTTTAACATCTTATTTACAAAATATATGGAAATTATTTTATAACTTAAGCTTAGAAATGAAGTATTAATAAATAGCAAAAAGCAACAAAAAACCAATCTCAACAAAAAACCAATCTCATGAAAAAACCAATCATCACGCTAATCTTATGTATATTAAGTATAGGAATATTTGCGCAAAACTGTGGTCCGGGAGGAATAACATTTTCAACGCAGTTACAAATTGATCAATTTTCTGTTGATTATCCAGGTTGTACAAATATAACTGGTAGTGTAACTATATCAGGAGCAAACATTACAAACTTAAATGGCCTTTCTCAACTTAGTTCTATAGTAGGAGGACTCTATATACAGGCAAATCCTGTATTAACTAGTTTGAATGGCTTAAGTTCAGTTAGTTCTGTTGGAGGATCTGTGATAATTTCGAATAATTCGGTTTTAAGCTCTTTAACAGGTTTGGGCTCAATTACAAGTATTGGTTCTCTAAATATTAATAATAATGCTTCCTTATCCAGTCTTTCCGGATTAAGTTCTTTAAGCTCAATTGGTGGTCTTTATATAATCAATAATAGTAACCTGTCAACTTGTGAAGCGCAAGCCATTTGTGATTACCTGGCATTACCTACCAATTTTGCTGATATTTATGGAAATGCAAATGGATGCAATAGTGTGGCTCAGGTGCAGACAGCTTGCGGTGTACAGGTAAGTTGTCCGGGTAATATTACTTTTACTTCTCAGGCTGAAATAAATTCTTTTTCTTCAACTTATCCCTTGGGATGTACTATAATAACAGGCAATGTTACTATTGAAGGTTCAGACATTTCAAATCTTAGTGGTTTGGCTCAGATTACGTCAATACAGGGAAGTTTGTCCATTTATTTTAGTCCATTGCTGACAAATCTGAGCGGATTAAGTTCACTGACTTCAATTGGAGGAGGTCTTCAGCTTGGTTTTAGTTCACTAACCAGCTTTACTGGCTTAAGTTCCGTTAGTTCTATTGGAAGCGATGTGTATATTCACCATAATGCATTGCTAACTGATTTTACAGGATTAAATGGGTTAATAACTATCGGGGGATCCTTACGGGTTGAAAACAATAATTCAATTACAAGTTTATCTGGGCTAAATGCCCTCACAACTGTGGGCACAGATTTGAGTATAATTAGCAATTCAAACTTAACTAGTTTAACTCAATTGTCAAATCTATTATCAATAAATGGAGATCTAAATATTAGCGATAATGCATCGCTTACTAATTTAATCGGTTTAGAAAATATAAACTATTTAACTATTAGCAATCTTACTATAGCGAGTTCTAATATATTATCAACTTGCAATGTGCAAAGCATTTGTGATTATTTATCAGTCCCTTTTAATCCTTCAAGTATATCTGGTAATGCTATTGGTTGTGCTAATAAATATGAAGTTGTTAATACTTGTTTGTCTTGTCCTGTAGGTAATATAACACTTAGCACTCAGGCTCAAATTGATGCTTATGCAGCTAATTATCCAGGATGTACTATTGTTGCAGGTAATTTGGTAATTGATGATGGAAATACAGGCAATATTACCAATCTCACTGGTCTTCTTCAAATAACTACCATAACTGGAAATCTAACTATTCAGAATAACACTAATTTGACCAGCTTTACCGGATTGAATAGTCTTGCTACTTTACTGGGTAGTGTTTATATCTATAATAATGCCGCTATAACTAGTTTGACAGGTTTTAATTCACTTACTGCTGTCGGAGGTGATATTGAATTATTTAATAATGGGGCTCTTATAAGTTTAAATGGTTTTCATAATTTAGTATCAATTGGCGGAACATTCGTAATTTATATTGATTATGGATTGACAGATTTATCAGGTTTGAATTCCCTTATCACTATTGGAGGTTCATTATATATTCAATTTAATGAAGGATTGCTAGACTTATCAGGAATAGATGCTTTAACAACTGTTGGAGGAGGTTTATATATTTATAATAATACAAATTTAGAACTTTTAACTGGGTTAAATTCACTTAATTCCATTGGGGGGGAGCTTTATATTTACAATAATGCTTCATTAACAAGTTTATCAGCCCTAACGGCCCTTACAGCTATTTCAGGGCCTTTAGATATTGAAAATAGTATTGCATTAACCAATTTATCAGGCCTTGATAATATTGACTATAATAGTATAACTGATCTTACAATTCAAACATCCAATTTACTTTCCACTTGTAATGTGAAAAGTATCTGTGATTATTTATCAGTACCAACAAATACTTCAAATATTTCAGGTAATGCTTCTGGCTGTAATACTAAGCCTGAAATAATATTATCATGTTGTAATATGACAGCCTCAGCAAGTACTTTACCTCTTAGTATATGTTTTGGATCATCAGCACAATTAAATGCAATAAATAATGGAGGTCTGGCTCCTTTTAGCTATACATGGTCACCTTCAGTATCTTTAAATAATGCTGGAATACAAAACCCATTAGCATCTCCTTCAGTAACAACTAATTATTCTGTGACAATTACAGATGCAAATGGATGTACTGCAATAGCTACAACTATTGTTCAGGTATACCCTGCCTTGAATATTTCGGCATCGAACAATAGCCCATTATGTCAACTAACCACAATTTTATTATCTGCTAACGGCGGATCTTTATATAATTGGTCTGGACCATCAGGTTTTAATTCCAATGACCAAAATCCCGTAATCTTTGGTGCCACGACCAGTAATGGTGGGCAATATACAGTAACTGTTACTGATAATAATACTTGTTCTAAAACTGCATCTACTACTGTTATAGTCAATCCAATTCCAATAGTCAATCCAATTCCAAATAAATTTTATTGTGCTAATAATGTTGTGCCTTCAATTATATTTACTAGCAACATACCCGGTGCCACTTATATTTGGTCTAGATCACCTGAATTAATTGGTCTAATACCAACTAATGGAAATGGAAATATTCCATCATTTATATCAAAAAATATTGAAACGACCAACGTGACCTCAACTTTTTTTGTATCTGCAAGCTATATAAGTAATGGAATTACTTGTTCAGGTCCAACCATTCAATTTACAATAACCATAGCTCCTCCACCTTTACCATTATGTATGAATACAACATTGAATTTAGATATAGCTGGTTTTGCAACTTTAACTATTGATGATATAAATAATGGTAGTTTAGGAGGAACAATTTCTTTAAGTAAAACTGCATTTAGTTGTTCAGAAATAGGTATTAATATTGTCTACCTTTCTGTTACAGATATTTGCAATAATACATTAAGTTGTTCTGCCGTAGTAAATATAGTTGATCAACTACCTCCAATTCTGAGTTTTGTGGCATCCACTATATTGCTTAATTGTGACCAAACAATTCCGCCGGTACCTATCGTAACTGCACTTGACAATTGTACTTCCACTATTAGTTTTACACAAACAAGTACAAAAGGCGCATTTTCCCAACTTTGTGAATATTATACCTATTCCATAACAAGAACATGGATTGCAACTGATCCATCAGGCAATACTTCAAAGAAAGTTAAGATTCTAAA
>Ga0193744_1000177_pt1 | contig 18920 bp, 12 predicted proteins | sample L1a1metaG_FD_143056 | JGI IMG/M metagenome (GOLD analysis project Ga0193744, IMG submission 143056) | Soil microbial communities from a riparian zone of the East river system, Colorado, United States - L1a1 | ecosystem: Environmental > Terrestrial > Soil > Riparian zone | place: USA: East River...
CTCCGCGATTCGCCAAAAAAGCACCTCAGCGACTCCGCACCTCAGCGACTCCGCACCTCAGCGACACAGCGACACAGCACCTCAGCACCTCCGCAACTCCGCATTTTTACATCGCAACAATTGCTTCCTTCGGTTTTCTCTTCAAAATCAAGGCACTCAACAAAGTAGCCACCAAACCAATCGGCAATATTTCCATATAAGTAAGTAAAACTACCCAAACCGGATTTTTATACATTGCCTTGTACTTATCCATTTCAGCTATAGTACTATTTATTTTATCCTGGCTGGCACCACTTTCCTGTACAGACTTTAGCATATGGGCAGCGTACTTATCCATAAAATCAGGTATAAAACAATAATAATCTATCACCCAGACCACAACATACAATGTGCAGGCTACCAAAGTAATATAAAGGCCCAGTTGAAAAGCTTTTCCAAAACTAATAACGCCTCCGTTATATTTATCCCTATAGTTTTTAACCCCCACAAAGACAAAGGAGAAAGCCACTAACATAGCTGCATATCCTATGTACATGCTGTTTTCATAATTTGGTTCTCCATGGCACATCGCCATTCCGATAACCATAAAAGCACTAACGATACCACCTGCGATCAGTCCAAATACAATTGCATTTCTTTTCATAGCATTACATTTTAGTTTAAATTAATTAGTACCAAGATTGAAGAATCTTTAATTACTATCGCTCATACTTTAGGGTGAATTTAATTTTTTGCGGAGTCGCCGAGGTGCTGAGGTGCTGAGGTGCGGCAAATTTGCTGACTGCAAATTTGCCGCGATGATAACTGGCATCAGCGATTCGGCAGTTCGGCGATTCGGCGATTCGGCAAAAAAAGCAGCTCCGCGACTTGGCGACTCCGCGACTCCGCACCTCTAATTATTCCCTTAGATACAGGTAACATACCACTATGATACAAGGAAGAAATTCTACCTTAATTGTTAGTTGTATGTTAGTTAATGCAAGAAGAAATATTAGAGAAGAATACAAGAATTCAGAAGACCATAAACATTGAGCTTCATTTATAATACCCTATAACCCAGGGACAGAATTGAAATTCAATATTTGTACAATATCAATCTAATTAGCATATTCAATAAAAATTTGATTTTCCAAGTTCAACATAGCCTATAAAATGTTAAAAAATTCTTATAATTAGAATTGGCTTGGTTTTAGCATTTATATAATTTCTACCAATTAGACTAAGAAATTTTATCAGTTGAAAAAGGTCTATGGCTTACAAAAGCATTTAAAAACAATTACCATATTTAATTGTTTAATTATTATCATTACAGAACATATAGCAAATATGTTTAATATACATTGGAGAATAAAATAATATTTCTCCAGCAGTATTCCATATAATATTATTTTAATATTATAGCTTTAATTTACTTTAATGAAAATAGAACAAAAGAAATTCTCAGCTTTAGATGGCTGGGAAACAATTAGAAAAGATGATTTCAATGCTTCAGACAGTGACTTTGTAATTGCATTTGGTAGCAAAGACTTACTTGAAGATAGTTCATTTTATAATGACTTACGTATCCTTTATCCAATAGCATGCATAATCATGAATTCTACCGCCGGAGAAATAATTGATACCTATGTTTATGATGAAACTATTGTTTTAACTGCTATTAAATTCAGTAACACGAAACTTGAAACCAGTTCGGTTAACATTTCATCACAACCAAATAGTTTTGAGGCAGGATGCTATTTGGCAAATCAATTGAATCAAGAAAACCTTAAAAGTGTTTTCGTAATATCTGATGGCCAACTTGTTAATGGTAGTGAATTGGTAATTGGATTACAAAGCATTTTTCCTTTAAATACAATTATTACTGGAGGTTTAGCTGGTGATGGCGCACGATTCCATTCTACTCTTGTTGGGTTAAATGAGGCACCTAAAAAGGGAATGATTGTAGTTATTGGATTTTATGGTACTCTAAATGTCAATTTTGGTTGTGTAGGTGGTTGGGATTCTTTTGGTCCGGAAAGGATTATTACAAAATCTAAAGCAAATGTATTATTTGAACTTGATGGAAAACCTGCTCTCGATATATATAAAAAATACCTTGGAGAGCAAGCAAAAGATTTACCTGGTTCTGCTTTATTATATCCTCTAAGTATAAGAATGAAAGATAGCCAGGACTCTCTTGTAAGAACTATTCTCAATATTAATGAAGAAGAAAAAAGTTTAATTTTCGCAGGCAATATGCCGGAGGGAAATTACGCCAGGCTTATGAAAGCAAATTTAGATAGGTTGATAGAAGGTTCTTCTAATGCGGCTCAAAAGAGTTTACAAATTGATGCACCAGAACTTGCTATTCTTATCAGTTGTGTAGGTCGTAAACTAGTTCTAGATCAGCGAATAGAAGAAGAGGTGGAAGTTATACGCTCAGTATATGGAAAAAAAACTGCTATAACTGGCTTTTATTCATATGGAGAAATTGCTCCATCTTTCACAGTAGATAAATGTGAATTGCATAATCAAACAATGACAATCACCACATTTACTGAAGAGGAATGATTTACAATAAACTTTTAGAAAGACAACTACATAAACATTTTGGAGAAGAAATTATTCCGGATTCATTTTCTGATTTATTTCAAACTATTAGTGCTTCTTATGATCATAATGAACAAGATCGCATGTTACTTGAACGATCAATTGAAATTAGTTCAGAGGAATTAATAGAATTGAACCAGTCAGAAAGAAAAGCAAATGAGGAACTCCAAACATTATTTGATAATATAGATGAAGTTTTTTTCGCAGTAAGTATACCTGATTTTAAACTCTTATTAATGTCATCTGCGTGTGAAAAAATTTATGGCTATCCTCTTAAAGAATTTCAGCTAAATTCTAAATTATGGTATGAATTAGTTTTGAAAGAAGATAAAAAAATTATTGATGATAATAATCAAAAGATGTTTGCAGGTGAGTCTTTTACTCAAGAATACCGTATACATCACAAAGATGGAAAGACCAGATGGGTTGAAACTAAAATTACGCCTACACTTGATAAAGAGAATAACTTAATTCGAATTGATGGCGTTACAACTGATATAACTAAAAGAAAAAAAGTAGAGGAACTGCTTATTGAGTCAAATGAAAATCTAAAAATATCTGTTGACCGTTTAAATGAAGCACAACAAATCGGTCATCTTGGAAGTTGGATTTTGGACATTAAATCCTTTACTGAAATACATACACCGGAGTTTTATAAAATATTTGAATCTACACAGTCTGAATTTGCTACAACTGTAGAAGATTATCTAAAATATTTCCATCCGGAAGATCGTGATAAAGTTCAAAACACTTTCAATCAGGCATTAAAGACTTTTCAAGAATATCAATATGAAGCTCGCTTACTTATGAAGAATGGTAATGTGAAAAACATTATAGTTCATGGAAAATCTATTTTAAATGAACGTGGGGAACTTATAAAAATGCACGGCACTATTCAGGATATTACTAAACAAAAAAAAGTAGAACTCGAATTAGAAAAGAACATAGCGAAACTCAAAAAAACGAATTCCGAACTAGATAAATTTGTATATAGTGTTTCACATGATCTTCGGGCACCTTTAAGTTCTATACTTGGTATAATTGAAATTTCTCAAGAACTTTGTGAAGATGAATTAATGGAGGAGCACCTGCGTATGATTGAGAACAATATTAAAAAACTTGATGGTTTTATAGCCGATATACTTGATTACTCTCGTAATTCTAGAGAAGTAGTTAAAAATGAAGAAATTGACTTTAAGCTTCTTATCAATGAAACCACCCACAACCTAAAATATATGGGAGGTAAAAACAGATCAATTAATTTTAAGATTGATATCAACGAACAGGTCACAGCTTTTTCAGACAAAAACTGTCTTAAAATAATATTTAGCAATCTTGTTTCTAATGCAATCAGATATCAAAATATTGATGCTGAAGATCCATTTGTAGAAATTAAAATTGAAACAACAGCAAAAAATATTGATATCATTATTAGCGATAATGGCATAGGAATTAATAAAACATTTCATAACCAGGTTTTCGATATGTTTTATCGAGTCTCTGAAGGTTCAGTAGGCTCAGGCCTTGGTTTATATATCGTAAAAGAAGCTGTTAATAAACTCGATGGCACAATTAAAATTGAATCCGAATTAACAAAAGGAAGCAAATTTATCATTAAGCTCCCCAATAAATAAATAAACCCCTTATGGATAAAGTACCAGTTATTCCTTTTTTTAAAAAAGTATTGATCATTGATGACAGTGAGACAGACCGTTATATTGCAAAGTTTGTTATAAAAAAACACCAATTCGCCGAGGAAGTTGTGGTTAAGGAATTAGCAACAAAAGCACTTGATTACCTGGCTTCGCTAGAAAATAGTATAGAGCACCACCCACAATTAATATTCTTAGATATTCGAATGCCAGAGATGGATGGTTTTGGATTTTTGGATGAATATGCAAAGTTATCTGAAATCGTCAAATCTAACTGTATTATCATAATGCTTTCAACTTCATTAGATCCGGAAGACCAGCTACGTGCGAATAGTAGTCCTTATGTTTATCGTTTTTTGAATAAACCACTAAACAAAGAAAAAATGGAGATTCTAAAATTGGAATTTTTAAAAAAGTAAGAGAGTACAGGTTGATTATTTGAGAAGTTGTTTTTCAAATAACTTACCCACTTCAAAGTTTAATTCGTTCCCTGTTAAAAATTTTGCCATTGGTTTTTATTTATTGTTATATAGTTTGCCCGGAATATCCAACAAAAGTGCACAGCTTAGTACTCCAAAAGGGGTAATTGATTTTATAAACGCATATTATTCGGAAAATACAAAAATTAGTTTGAGTAATAAACACCAAATAGAGGAGTTTTAGCAAAAATAACTCCCTTTGAATTGATTGCTAAAGCAGAAAAACTATTATCTTCTGAATTTAAGCCATCATTCATTTTAAACCAATTGATCCTATTATTTGTAGAATAAAAAAACTCCTTTTAAATTAATTAAAGATATGTCCGCTAGAATTTAAACCCAAGTTAAAAATTATTTTGATTTTACCCAGTCTAGGGTATACATATCATAATTTGTACTCCAAATATGATGCAACGCAATTCCGTCATCACAAGAATATTTTTTGCCTGTTCCATCTGTGGAGTAAAGACATCCATCTTTAGCTAGAGAATATTCACCCTCATATATTGATGAATTAGTAGATAATGTTCCTTTATTAAATGAACTATGAAATATATTATTGTTATCTTTAGTTATTGTAACACTGCTGTTGAATCTATTGTCCCCCGCAAAATTTCCTATATAATAATCGCTTCTCTTTGATAATTTCTCATAACTTTGTCCAGCAAATAAAATATTGCTCCCATCATTTATCAATGAAAATTCAGCATTTTCCATCATTGGCATTCCTTTTAATAGTAATTTACCCTTCTCACAGGCAAGCGCAAATTTTTGTTCAGAACTACCGTGCTGTCGATTATTGCCTACCAAAATTATATTTGAACCATCATTTAATATTTCAAAATAATCAAGAAAATTATGACCACTTATAACAACCCAATCTCCAATAAATTTGGTATCACAAGGATTGTTAGTTTCATTAGGAATATTTTGGGTACTTTTTAATAAATCTTTTTTTGAACCATAATATTCAATTTCTCTAATAGTTATTTTACTAGGGCTTCCATCAATATAATCAACTTTCTTAAGCCAATTGCCTTTTTTATCGAATTGATCATATTTATAAGTAAATTTATAAGCTAATTCACCATTTGATTTATAAGAACAATTTTCTATTTGATTTCCTCTTCCATCATATTTATGAGTATATTTATTTTCAAAATTTGAGCCTTCTGATTTAAAAATAACCCATTCAATTTGATTTCCTTTTTCATCATATTTGTAAGTATTATTATTAATTAAAGTTCCATCTACTTTATAAGACTTGCCTTCAATTTGATTTCCTTTTTCATCATATTTATAGAGGTTTTTACTATCTATACTACCATCAGGTTTATAAGTAATATTTTCAATTTGATTACCCTTTTTATCATATTTGTAGAAATATTTACTTTGTAAATTTCCATCATTTTTGTAAGTATTTATTTCAATTTGATTACCCTTTTCATCATATTTAAAAATATTTTTAATATCTAAACTTCCATTAGATTTATAAATATTGCGTTCAATTACATTTCCCTTTTCATCATATTTATAAATATGCTTATTATCTATATTGGCTTGAGGATAATGAAAATTACTTTCAATTACATTCCCATTATTATCATATTTTTGAATTGAACTATAATATAAATTATCTTTTTGAATTTCACCAAATTTTTCAATAGCAGAATATTCATATTCTGAAATTATTTGTACCTCACCAAGTATGTTTTCTTTTAAAAGTGAGTTCTTTTTTGTAGAATTCTTATTGCAGGAAAAAATACATAAAAAAATAAATAATCTTACTATTATTTTCATTTGAATTAATTTTAGTGATTTAGAAATTATTCAATTTACTTCAGTCAATAAGATAAGATATAGATTTAAAAAACAAATCAAATCTCAAAAAATAAGGTTTTATTTCAATAACACTATTTTCCTATTAATTACTACTTCACCAAATTTTAATTGCAGATAATAAATACCAGAGTCAACATTATACAGATTAATGGTTTTGCTAAAATGCTCGTTAATTTTACCAATTCGGTCAGAGTATACTATTTGCCCTACTAGGTTAAAAATTTTAATTTCAAGATCATTAACTATTGGATTATCAATGGACAATGTAAACTGGCCGGTATTTGGATTAGGGTAAAATTTTATATTAGAATTTCTTGATAAATTATTTGTGCCAGTTTTAATGAAATAAAAAGTGTCTGAACTGGCAACACAACCAGCAAAATTCATTACTTCTACAACATATTTTCCTGAAAATTTTGGATGTATAACTGATTGGTTAGTACTGTCAAGTGGAATATTGTTATAATACCATTGGTAAGCTGTTCCATTGTTGTAGGAACAATAAAGGGAATCATTAATAAATATAATTTTTGCAATTGGTTTAGTTCCTACAGTTATGAATCCAGGTAATGTTAATGTATCTTTTTTATTTGAATAAGTAGCTATTAATGAGACATTAAATGTACCAGGTGAATTATAAAATATGGTTGGAAGAGAATCGGTTGATGATGAAGGTGTACCACCTAGAAAGGACCAAAGAACGCTTTGTGGATGACCCGAAGATAGGTTTGAAAATAAAACATACCCACTTTCACATAATGTATTCGTATTTGAATTAAATAAAGCATGAGTTAGTGAATCACCTGAATAAACATATACTGGAATAGATTGACCAACACCTTGAAATGAAACAATTAATTGTGTTGAATCAATTTTAATACCTTCAACTAATCCAGTAGAAATAATTTTTGCAACTTCAGGATTTATAATACTATATTGAACACCTGAAATTGAAGTAATATCTCTGGGGATTTTATCTGAGTAATGCCCGATAACCTGAAAATTGCTTTGAAGATTTGTTGGAACAAGAATTACATTGGGAATAATTTCAATACTATCCAATGTTGCTGTTCCATTTACATTAAATGTAACTGAATCAGAAGCTATAATATTATTAGATAAATCATACCCTATTACATCAACCTCTAATTGACCAATTGCAATTGAAGGTATAGTATAATTTAGATTTGTTGTTGTTAAAGATATTATTGTGTCTGTATATGTAACTCCAATACTTGCATTTCCTTCAAGAATTAATAACCTTTTAACGGAAGCATCTGAGTTTATAGTAATTGTAATGGGTTGATTTGGAATAAATGAATTATTGTTGGTTGGTGAAATTATATTAACAAAAGGAGAAATATTTAATGATTTTGATTCAGGTTTATTTTTAATAATATTTTTTAAATTTGGATCGATCCCTAGGTTAGGTGGATTAAAACCATTTAAAGAAAATTGTCCACCATTTGGATTTGAGCATAGTAATTGCAAAACCTCTTCTTTATTTGCTAAGTTTTCTGCTGCCCCCAGATGACATTGATAAATAGAAGTTGATGTTTGAACCCCTGATAGTCCTCCCTTTTGAGAGTCAACTCTTACTACTCCATCCATTTGCTGACCAAAACCGAATATATTGGGAACTAATAAAATTATGGGAACAGTTAAAGTTTTTACAAATAAACTTGTTAAAGAATTTACACAACTACCAAAATCCCAATCATCAATGTATGATGAAATAGTATGACTTGGAACATGTCCTAGATTTAGTGAAGATTGACTATTTAGAATCTTATCAATTGCATAACTATTAACTTTCATATCCACAGCTGCACCATTACAAAAAAAACTAAAAGAAGAAATTAAAGGAGACAATCCACATGGTAAGGAGCCTAAAGGTACCCCCCAATTTGCCAGTTGACTTCCAGAATGTGGTGTATTTAAAGTAATTAATTTATTTATATCTCCACTGTAATGATTTTTGTAATTATTTTGCAAATACAATCTGGATAAAATACCGCCCATTGAATGACATACAATATCTACTTTTCCAGCGGAAAATCCAGATAAAAGTGAATTAAAAAACGTTGTATTAATCCATTGAGGGACCACTTGTGCATTTGTAGCGAATCCTTTTAGAGAATTAGGACCATAATTCGCAATTGTATTTAATGCGGGCGGATAATAATTACTATTTTTGAAAAAAGAAGACATAGCCTCGAAAGTAGAAGAATTACCCAAAAAACCATGTATGTATAAGACAGGTGCACGATAAATTTGAATATGAATGGTAAATAAATTGGAACTAGGTTTTGTAATATCTACTATCCTAATATCGTCTTCACGAAATGGTGTATAGGATGATGCCAAATATTTTGGATGAGTAAGTTTTGCAGTAATGGTGTTTCCGTTATATTGATAATTCTTAGTAAGAAAATACCCTGAAACATCCGTATTTGTTCCATATGGATCACTCCCAATCCAAAATTTAATATTCTTTGAGTCAACAGTTCCGTCAAAATTTGTATAGCTAAGGATGGTGGCATTTGAGCCATCTGCACAAATTTTAATAGTTTTAGGAGTAGGGCTCAATGTGTTTCCACTTGCCAATTTATATGGATTTGGGAAAGGGGGTACATTATAAGGTAATTGTGTTGAAACAGTATAATTTCCAGTATTAGCGTATATTTCTCCAGGCCCACTGATTATTGGTGATGAACAACTATTACTTATTATACAATGATAACTATAATCTTTTAAGCCATTAGTATTGGCAATTGTAAGTGTTGTACTATTACTTCCTATTGTCCAGGTTGTATTTCCATTATTCGTGAGATCAAACCAGTTTACTCCTCCGTTAGGGCTGTATTGCCATTTATAGAAGGGCATGGTTCCAGATACCGATATACTAAAATTAGCAGGATTTGGTAAAGTAATAAATTGTGAGTTAGGCTGAGAAAGTATTGATATAGGTATACAACTATTATTACAAGAAATATTTCCAGACCAGCCGGATCTAACTCCATTTTTTGTGGGTGGATAATAAGGAGTATGAGAAACAAACTTAAAAGTTAAACTTCCATCAGTTGCTGTTGATGTTATTATTCCAGGATAAACATTGCCTGTCAATTGTGCTTTTGGTGTTCCTGTAGCCAAACTACCATCATAAACATATAATATATCATCTACATTTTGGTTGATAGTTCCATCGTAATATTGTTTTTCTGAATTAAATGATAGGAAATTTAAACTAATTTTTGCTCCCGGTGTCCCAGGTTTTAATGTTAATGTAGTATTTTGGTTATTCATATAATCTCCTGATAAACCACCACCATCATAAAAATTTCCCCCACAAGTGCTAAAAATTCCGGAACCTATCATCGAAATGTCATTTGGGGCTATTCCATTATTACAAGAAATTACTGCATTCCAACCTGCTTTGAAACCTGCTGCAATTGTATAATAGGGATTGTGAGACATAAATTTAAAGCTTAAACTTCCAGTGGGATCCGTAGAGGTAATTGTTCCAATACCAGTTTGTCCCTCAAGAATAGCAATGGGAGTACCCATTGTATTTAAACCGTTATAAACATACAGTATGTCATCTACATTTTGGTTAAGAATGCCAACATAATATTGAACTGCTGTGTTAAATGAAAGAAAATTAACACTAATTTTTGAACCGGGTGTTCCAGGATTTAGTGTTAAAGTTGTATTTTGATTTACCATATAATCACCTAGTAACCCACCACCATCATAAAAATTACCTCCACATGTTGTATAAGATCCACCCCCAATCATTGTTATATCGGTTGGAGCTAGGCCACTATTACAAGAAATTGTAGCATTCCACCCTGCCTTAAAACCAGGTGTAATTGTATAATAAGGATTATGAGATACAAATTTAAAAGTTAAGCTACCAGTTAAATCTGTAGATGTAATAGTTCCAATTCCCGTTTGCCCTTGAAGGGTAGCAATTGGACTACCTGTGGCCAATGTACCATTATAAACATAGAGAATATCATTTACATTTAGGTTTAGAATTCCATCATAGTAATTTATTGCTGTATTAAATGAAAGAAAATTTACACTAATTTTTGAACCAGCTGTTCCAGGTTTAAGAGTTAAAGTTATGTTTTGATTAATCATGTAATCTCCTGATTGTCCACCGCTATCATAAAAATTACCTCCACATGTTGTATAAGAACCACCTCCAATCATAGTTATGTCATTAGGTGATGTACCAGTATTACAAGATATTGTTGCTTTCCATCCTTTCTTAAATCCTGGTGTAATTGAATAATAAGGATTATGAGATACAAATTTAAAAGTTAGGCTACCTGTTAGATCAGTAGATGTAATAGTGCCTATACCCGTTTGACCTAATATAGTTGCAATTGGAGTTCCATTTGCGGATGTACCATTATAGACATATAAAATATCATCTACGTTTTGGTTAAGAACCCCATCATAATATCGACTAGCTGTGTTAAATGAAAGAAAGTTTACACTAATTTTTGCTCCAGGTGTTCCTGGGTTAAGTGTTAAAATAGTATTTTGATAGTCATATAGTCTGCATTCAAACCACCAGCGTCATAAAAATTACCTCCGCAAGTTGTAAATGAGCCACCAGCAATCATTGATATATCTGAGGGAGCAATCCCAGTATTACAAGAAATAGTTGCATTCCATCCTGCTTTAAAACCTGGAGTAATTGTATAGAATGGATTATGAGAAACAAATTTAAAGGTTAAGCTACCAGAAGGGTCAGTAGATGTTATTGTGCCTACTAAATTTTGGCCGTGTAACTGTCCAATAGGTGAGCCAGTTGAAGTTGTTCCATTATATACATAAAGAATATCATCCACATTTAGGTTTAGAAAGTCATCATAGAAATTATCTGCGGTATTAAATGAGAGAAAAGTAATGCTTATTTTGGTTCCGGACATCACTGGATTTATAGTAATTGTAATATTTTGATTGGACAAATAATCACCAGATATTCCCCCACCATCAATAAAATTACCTGAACATTGTGTATAATTACCTGAACTTGACATTATTATGTCACCAGCAAATGCTTTATTCGTAGCACATATAATCAATATTATTAGTATAGTAAATATTTTTTTCATAATTGATTACAGTTAATAAGCTTTTAGTAATTAATAAATTTTGTAAGCTTTTTCATAATGGTTTTAGTGGATACATGATATTTTTCTCCATCAATCCAAAAATCAATAAATGTAACTGATCTGTTAATTTTAGATATTTTAAAACTTATAAATAGATCCTTAGAGACTGTATAATCAATGTATATTTCCTCATTTATAATTGGTTTTTCTGACTTAATTTTTTCCTGAAGTAATTTATACTTATCAAGAATACTTTTGCTTTGAGCTAAGCTGAGTTCGACAAAAGTAATATTAGCAATTAACGTTTGATCACCTTTAAATTTTTGTCTGGCTGCATATATTTTATCAGCACCAATAACTAGCCCTTTAGTAGATCCATTTTTATATCCAGTAAGCTCTAAATAAGATCCACCAGAGATTGAAGCACCTTGGAAAATTGAATAGGTTTTTATAGAACTGAAATTACCTTCTTTATGATTTTCAATATTGGTTTTAATATATCTTTCTGTAATATACCTTGTTTGAATACATCCTGAAAGTAAAATCATTGAAGCAAAAAAAGATAGCAATAAATAGCTTTTCATTAAAAATATTTTTAAGATTTGCCTTACTCATTTGGCTTTTCAGAATCGCCTCGTTTTTTAAAATGGTCACAGATCTCCATTCATTATTGGATAGCCTTAGTTTTTAGGCTAACCCACTCTTCATTATTTCCGTTTAATTTTATCAATTGGAGTATTAGCATATTTTACTAGAAAAATATCTGATTTATTTATAGTAGAAGTGGGGCCAGTTATGTTTTCAAACTTTTTATATTTTATTTCATCTATTGTTTCTTCTAAGACCCTTGCACTAATTTCTTCACCATTTAATAAAATAATAATATCGGGTTTTTCGGAGTTCCTACTTTCACTTTGAATAATGTCTTTCTTTATAGGATTAGAATTCTTTTGAGTGATAATTTTCGTTTCTCCATCTGGATATTTTAGCATAAACACCTCAGATTTTTTAATAGAATATGACTGACCTTTCGTATTTTCAAACTTTTTATATTTTACGGCTTTTGTTGATACTTCTAAGACTTTTGCATTTATAATATCTCCGTTAACTAAAATAATACTATCAGGTTTTTCCAATTCGATTTTTTTAGATTCTTTCATTTCATTTTTTAAGGAAATAGGTTTTTTTGGAGTAATAGTAGTTGTTTCACCACTTGGATATTTTAACATGAATACCTCTGTTCTTTTAATAGTTAATTGAGGCCCATTTAAATATTCGCACTTTTTGTATTTTATTTCTTCTAATGTAACTTCTATTATTTTACTTTTAATTTCATCTCCATTTAATTGTACAATATTATCACATTCTATTACTGGTGTTTTTTGAGGTTTATTAACATCACTGCTGACAGAGTTGACATTATTTTGAGTTATAATAATATTTGCACCATTAGGGTATTTTAACATATATACTTCAGATTTTTTAACAATAAATGTAGATCCAGTTAGATTTTCACATTTTTTATATTTAATTAAATCTGGTGTGACATCAATTACTTTAGATTTAATTTCAGTACCGTTTGTTAAAACAATAATATCACATTCTTCTAAATATGAAAATGATAAATAATTCATTTTAATTAAATGAGGTAATTCGAACAGAATAACTAATTTGTTAATAGTTGTACTGCCTTTAAAAGCTAAACTTGGTGTGCAAAACAAAATGTTCAATGCAAAAATAAAAATTGTGGTGTATAGGATTTGTAATCTTGTTTTCATCTTAATTGGATTTTAAATTTGTCTTACTCTATTGGCTTTACAGTGCTGCTCTGTTTTTTGAATGGTTTCTGGTTTCCATTTTTCAAATAAAATATAACTTTTAAATAATTTTTAATTCCTATTTTAGTTTACTCTTTTACAAACATCTTCACGAGCTTTATGCCATTTAAATTTATTTCAATATTATAAATTCCATTAATTAATGAATTTATATCAATAATAATTTCACCGCTAAAATTTTTAGTTGAATCATACGAAATAATTTGACCTAATATATTTCTAATAGTAATACCATAAGTAAGAATTTGACCCTCAGTAAATTTTAAGATCAGTTTATCTTTCGAAGGATTTGGATAAATAGTAATCGGATGTAAATTACTTTCTTTTGTTGCTGTACCTGATGATTCAAGTTTGGCAATAAATCCATTTGATTCAGTTGTACCGGACCATGTTAAATTGGTTAAACCAAAGGAAATAGTTTGACTTTTAAAGGAACCCATAACATTTAGATTGCCAGATATATCAATATCTATTGACTTATTTATACCTACACCATCATTATTTAAACCCCCGGCTGATTTTGCCCATTTTAAATTTCCTGATCCGTCTAATTTAATGACATATATATCAGAACCTGCATTAGAAATAAGGTTAAAACTTCCAGCACCAGGGTCAAAATCAACTGTCCCACTAAATATACCTGTACCATAAATATTACCGGAACCATTAGGATCCAAAAGAATTGAACCCCCTAGACAATTTGCATTTTTTACACCAATCGCTTTTGCCCATACAAAATTTCCTAATCCGTCTAATTTTGAAATGAAAATATCTTGATTTCCAGCGGCTGTTAAACTTGTAGAATTTGAGCTTGGATCAAAATCACTTGTGCCTGAAAAATATCCTGTAGTATATATATTTCCACTAGCTGACTGATCAAAAGCAATTGACTTAACCTCATCATTTTTTAAGCCACCCATTGATTTAGCCCAAACAAAATCTCCTGATGAAGTTAATTTTGTTATAAAAATATCATCATAACCAGCGGGTGTTAAACTAAATAGGCTAGGACCAGGATCAAAATCTGCAGTCACAGAATAATTACCCGAAACATAAATATTCTCATTTCCAATAGGATCAATTGCTAAAATTGAATTACCACCATACCCACCAGGATTATTTGTGCCTCCTAAAGATTTAGCCCAGTATAAACTACATACGCTATTATATTTACAAATAAAAACATCATAAATAGATTTGGACGTTAAATTGTTTACACCTGTATATGGATCAAAATCATTGGTACCTGAATATTCACCAGAAATATAGAAATCTCCACTACCCGCAGGGTCGATAATAATGGAGTTCGCAAATGTACCATTATTCATATCACCTTCCATTGAAAAAGCCCAAACAAGATTACCTAAATTGTCCATCTTGCATATATACATTTTATTTATTCCTCCTGGATATAAGTACCATGTATCAGGTCCGGGATCAAAATCTACCACATCATTATTCAAAAGACCTGTAAAAATAATTGAACCACTTCCTTTTGGATCTACAGCCAATGCTTTAACACTTTCTACATTCCCAGAACCTATCGATTTTGCCCATAATAAATCCCCGTTGTTATTCAATTTTAAAATGAAGATATCACTATACCCCATTGAAGTTAAGTTAAATATACCAACACCCGGATCAAAATCGACAGTACCATAGAAATTACCCGCAGCATAAATATCCCCATTCCCTGAGGGATCCAGACTTATTGATACCATACTTACATAGCCATCTACGCCACCTAATGCCTTAGCCCAAACCCAGTTTGGTGATTGTGCGTTTATATTTTCGATGAATAAATAAAACATAGATAATAAGCTAACAAGGAAGTAAAACTTTGATTTCATAAGAAATGAGTTTATAAAAAGTTATATAATATTAGATTGATTTAGAATAAATATTCTCAAATATTAAAGTTTAACTGCTTAAACACTTTGCCAAATAGTATCCTTTATTCTAAAAGTGTAAGAATACTTATTTGAAGATTATTAATATATTAGGCACATTTTACTAAGTATATTTGGTCAAGTAAACTAAAACACCTAATATGCTCTATTTATTAAGAGAATATTTGTAAAATAAAAAATATCTGGAACTAATTGTTACTACTGCATTGGGCTTACTTTAGTTTGTTCATAGTGTATTAATACATTCTTTCAAGTAGTAGCTCCCTTTTAATTATGTAGAATTAAAAGATAGATTGTTTTTGTTTTATAATTGTAAATCTAAAAATATTAATATCGATTTAATAAAAATTAAAGGTGAAATATTAATTATTAATAAATTTTAAACTGCTTAATACACGAAATAACAAATTTGATTAAGTTATCAATTAGATTATATGAATAATTAACTACCAATCAGTCTTTATATAAAAACGCCCTAAATATAATTAATAATTATACCAATGTCTATATAACTTTTGTTATACATATATATAATATCCTGCTTTTCAGCACTTTAATAAAAAATAAAAATTTGGATTTAAATTTGAAATTAGCGTGGAATATGCTAATTTATTGAAGCCATACAATGCTATAAAAAATGATGAATGCTAAGTTTTCAAGTGTATAAGGCTTTACAAATACCAGTCTCAAGTGTGTCTAAAATAAACCCAAATAGAAATAAATTATTATAAACTACAATGATTCAATAACCCCCCGATAGTCTCTGCCTACAGGAATAGATACACCATTAACTTCAACTATCTCAACAGTATAGGAATCAATTTTTGCTATTGAAATTATAAATGAGCGGTGAATTCGCTTGAAAAGATGAGTAGGTAAAAGACTCTCAATCTCATGAGTACTAATCTTTGAAATGTATTGTTTGTTTGGTGTAACGATTTTAATGTACTCACGCTGACTTTCAATATAGTCGATTTCAGAGAATAAAATTTTTACCTTCTTTTTTTGAATATTCAGGAAAATAAATTCTTTAGTCTCATCGCTTTCATTTGTTTTCTGAATATCGCCTCGAGCGGTTTTTACCTTATTGACTGCAGTTAAAAAACGTTCAAATGCAAAGGGCTTCAAAAGATAATCTGTTACGTTTAAATCAAAACCTTCTACTGCATATTGATGATAAGCAGTTGTAATAATTACTGCAGGTGTTTGTATAAGTGTTTTTAAAAAAGCCATTCCTTTTAATTTTGGTAAATGAATATCCAAAAAAATTAGGTCAGTCGTATTATCCCTTAAATATTCAGTTGCCAGTATAGCATTTTTAAATGTGGCTTGTAATTCTAAAAAGGGCACATCCAAAATATAATCAGATAAAATTTTTATCGCTAGTGGCTCGTCCTCTATTACTATACACTTTATTTTAGACATGGCTAATAAGATTAATTTTTACAGTAGCCGTAAACACCGTTTCGATTTGTTGAACAGATAAATTGTAATCAGAATAAAGCAATTGCAGTTGACGTCTCAGGTTTGAAAGACCAATACTTTCATTTATATTCTTTCCTTCATGTAAGTTATCAGTAGAATTTTTTATCACAAATGTTAACGCTTGCTGATTAACCAAAAGATAAATATCAATAAATGGCTGATTCCTTGTTTCAGAAACACCATGTTTGAATGCATTTTCAACCAATGGAATCAATAATAGGGGTGGTAAAGCCTGTTTCATATCTTCAATATCATACTTAAAATTTATAAGTAATGAATCATCATAACGCAATTTTTCAAGCGCAATATAGTTTTGGATAATTTCCAATTCCTGTTCGATACTTATAAACTCTCCACTGGTTTCGTAAAGCATGAATCGCAGGATTTTAGAAAGACGCAAAATTGATTCAGGAGCTAAATCAGATTTATCCTTTGCCAGGGAATAAATATTATTTAAAGTGTTGAATAAAAAATGTGGGTTCGTTTGTGATTTGAGATAGTTCAATTCTGCTTCTTGCTTTTCAAGACGGAGTAGTTGTGTGGTTTGTCTTAATTTGAAATTGGTATAAAAAAGTTTTGCAAGTCCGAAAAAGAAAATAGAAATAATTCCCCCCTGGGCTTGATAGATGACTTCCTCCAAAACTTTATTATAGAGATCATCCGGAATTAAGGTAACTATCCTCAATGGAGTATAAATATGAAACTGGACTCCAAGATATTTCCATCCATACAATCCAAAAGAAAGTAACAAAAGATTTATCGTGATCAGGAGAATACCGCTTAGGATATTGTAAAGTATTACTGATCTTTTCTTTAATATAAAAGGCAAGCTATACTCGAAGAAAATAAAATTGACAACAACAATATAAAATGTCCGCCAGATTTCATTTAAAGTTTGGGGCACAAATGTGTCATGAAAATTTAAAAAACTATTAAAGGTCCATAACACTAACCAAATAGCCCCAACCCATAAATAAAATTGATATCGTTTACTATTGATTAATGTCTTCATTTTTTATTAAGTGGTAAATGTCTGCAAATATATCTACATATATTTTCATGAGATTGTCTTTAATGTGTTGTTTGTTGACCATTATCTGTTGTTCATTGACAACCGCATATTGGGCTTTTTTAAATAGGCATTTTTACATCCTAATTAAAATAATTAAGCTTAATAAAAACTAAAATTATGCATTCAATCAAGCTAACATTTATACTCGCTTTAGGGCTTTTATTCAATCTAACGCATGCTCAATCTGTCCTGACAGATACGAATTTGCAAATAGATAATAAACAACTGAACTCCTCTTTGACAAAATTCTTTCCGTCCAATTCAAAACAGATGAGCCGGGGGCAACTGTTTTGGTTTCCCGTGATGGGCAGCTTATCTATAAAAAAGCTTTTGGTATGGCCAACCTGGAATTAAACGCACCCATGCAAGTTGATAACGTATTTTGGATTGCCTCTATTGGTAAACAATTTACTGCCGTGGCGATATTGCAATTAATGGAACAGGGAAAATTGAATTTGCAAGATGAAATCACAAAGTTTATTCCCGATTATCCTACACAGGGAAATAAAATCACAATTGAACATTTGTTAACGCATACATCAGGTATCCAAACTTTTTCAGGCATGAAGGACCCTGAAAAAAAACTGGCACTGGACTGCACACCAAACGAAGTGATTGACTTTTTCAAGAACCTGCCGATGCGTTTTGCTCCGGGTACAAAATGGGAATACAGTAATTCGGGTTATTTTTTACTGGGTTATATCATCGAAAAAATTACAGGCAAACCCTATTCAGAATACCTTGAAGAAAACATTTTTAAGCCACTCGGTATGACCAATTCACTTTTCGCTAATAATAAAAGAATCATTAAAAATAGAGTTGGCTCATATAGTCTGGGGGAGTATGGCTTTGAAAATTCGCGACCATTAAACATGACCCATATTTACTCGGCAGGAGCCATACAATCAACAGTTGAGGATT
>Ga0193744_1000178_pt1 | contig 18905 bp, 16 predicted proteins | sample L1a1metaG_FD_143056 | JGI IMG/M metagenome (GOLD analysis project Ga0193744, IMG submission 143056) | Soil microbial communities from a riparian zone of the East river system, Colorado, United States - L1a1 | ecosystem: Environmental > Terrestrial > Soil > Riparian zone | place: USA: East River...
TACTGAAAAATATGTGCCGGGCAGATGGGATAGCTTACGAGCTATAAATGATGGTGAATTAAAAGCAACCCGGGTTCTTAGTTTCGATTTAAGTATGGCATCTATCAAATTAAGAAATGGACCTCCCAGTTATGAAGCTGCTGATGCAAATTTAGGGATCTGGACAGGAGTAATTCCTTCCTTTACTCAATGGGGACAGGCAATTCAGGATCCTAATATTGATCCAACTATTCCAATACCTGAACATGTAAATTTAATAATCAATGGAGATATTTAAACAAATGAAAGATTCTGAATTAATCTCTGGTTGGAATGATCTAATATCTCAGTCTAATAATAAGCTCAATGCTTTGAATAATGTAGAGGCAGCATTTAAACAAACTGAAGATAAGTGGTCGAAGAAAGAGCTATTGGGTCATCTTTGTGATTCTGCCATTAATAACTATACCAGGGTTATAAAAATACAACTGGGCAATAATGAACATATAATAGAAAAATATGCTCAAAATGATTGGGTAAGGCTGGCTAATTATCAAAACCGGGAATGGGAGAGTATAATTAATGAATGGCTCTTACTCAATAATGTTTTTATAGAATTAGTAAAGAATACAGCTGAACTTTGTTTTGAAATGACTGGTTATTATGACGGTCAAAAGCTTAGTTTAAGCTTTATAGTAAGTGACTATATTGAACATATGAAACACCATCTGAACCAAATACTGGATACGGTTAATTAAAACAAAATCAATTTATAGTTTATAAGTGCCTATAACAATTTTAATATCCAGGCGAGGGTATACCGGGTTATAGCAACTTGTGCTCTAAGACAAAATGGATATGGGCCGAAATGATGTCCAGGGTTTTCTATCCTCACATTATTAGGTCCTATATGCGTTGCATTAGATAAGTGCCTGTCCATGATAGCGCGGTGTTGCTTTGCTAAGCTGGTATCTGCAACCCATACTGCAACTTCTGTACTCCATCTTTCAGACAAAGCATGCAGATTATAACTACTTACTATTGATATAGAGTCATCAATGACGGTAGATTTAATATGCAAGGTTTTGGGTCCCTGGTATTCCCAGATATCAATTCCCATATTAATAAGCTTTCTTCTGTTATTGAGATAAGCTGCCTGGGCCATCATTACATCATTGGTGGCCATAGAATTTGTTAATATCCTTATTTTTACTCCCCTATTAAGGGCTTTCTTTAAAGCTCTGGTCCACTTTTTAGTAGGAATGACATAAGCATTTTCTATAGTAATTGATTTCTTAGCAACATTGATAAGCTTTAAAAGACTGGCAGTACTACCCGATATTTTAATATCGCTGTTTTCTATCTTACCATTCTTTCCTCTTTTATAAAACCGGTCACATTCAAATGATACAGGACCAGCAGTCTGTGGTTGCCCGGTAGCCCAGTCATATCCTGTATACAAATACATACCTCTTTCATTTTGGATTAGAATCCGGGATTCAGCAAAATCATGCTTAATCTTTATTCTTTCCTTATCAGTAAGCTTTATAGTGGGACTAGCAAAGCTGAGTTTTCTATTGTCCCAGATAGAAAAGAAATGGAACTGTGCCTTTTTAATTGCCTTTTCACTCTGTACCAATACATCTCTGTCAAGGAAGTTTTTACCTTTTCCGAGTGCATAGTATTCTTTCTTTATATTTCTACCACCTACAATAAAATTAGTCTCGTCAACTAAAAATAACTTGTCATGCAATCTGCGGGCATAGTTGAGGGGTCTCCAAATAGAACCTGGGTTAAATACCCTCACCTGTACACCATTTTCTTCAAGATAGGCTACAACTGGTTTTGAAATTTTACTCCTTACTGCATCTATCAATAAACATACTTTTACCCCTCTGTCTCTGCTGGCTTCTACGAGTAAATCAAACAGGGCTAAGCCCACCAGATCTTCATTTACAACATAATAAGACAATAATACTTGTTGTTTCGATTGCTGTATTAGATCTATTCGACATTGTAATGCATCTCCTTCAGAATCCAGAATTCTAAATATATCTGCATATACTGAAGTAAGTGGAAGAAAAACAAATGCTATGATGATTAAAAGAAAACGCACACTATTGAGTTGACCGGATTAAAAGATGTTTGAGCATAGATTTTTATTTATATCCTAATTGCTTCAAGTAAAATATAAAATCCTATAGGTCTGATATTTTGACCGAAGCTAAGGTACATAAATTATTTTAGCCTAAATAAATTGAGCATAAACTAAGAAATTATTTTTTATCCCAGCTAATTGCTTTAAGCGTTTATTTATTAATAAAAAGGAATAATAAAGGTATTTGAAAATTCAATTGAATGCCCCAGGATAAGTAAGTTTCAGCTTAATTATACTTCATTTCTGGTATACATTTTCACAGGTACTAAATCCAAAATCTACGCCATACTCGTAGGTTAATTTGTAATTGATTTTAAAACTTAATTAATAAACTAAAACCTAAAAAAATGAAACAATCAAAGTTAATTCTTAGCATCGCAGTTATACTGTCTGTTTTTTTTGTATCACAATCTTCCGCTCAGACCAGTGTAAAACAAAACACAGTTATCGTAGGTGGAGAAGCTATGTATCCTAAAAAGAATATCATCGAGAATGCAGTTAATTCTAAGGAGCACACTACATTAGTAGCAGCAGTTAAAGCAGCTGGCCTGGTTGAAACACTTAGTGGTAAAGGCCCTTTTACAGTTTTGGCACCGGTAAATGATGCTTTTGAAAACCTACCTGCCGGAACAGTTGATAATCTTTTAAAACCTGAAAGTAAATCTGCTTTAACCGGGGTACTAACTTATCACGTATTAGCAGGAAATTTTAGCTATGATGATATCGCTGCTGCAATTAAAAAGGGAAATGGAACAGCCACTATGAAAACTGTGAATGGTCAGTCATTATGGTTTATGACGAACGGTGCTCATAATATTACAGTAAAGGATGCTTCAGGTAATGTTGCCAATATTATTACATATGATGTAAGCCAGTCAAACGGTGTTATTCATGTGATAGACAGAGTATTAATGCCAAAAATGTAATTTAAGGCACTTGATGCAACCGGTATAACAAAATACTTACCTATACTTTTATTAATTAGATATAAGGGTTTAATATGAGGTCTATGGTTCAGATACTGAATTATAGACCTTTTTCTTTTTATAAGATTTCCTGAACAATATGTCTCCTGGTCAATCTGATTTTAAATGTTCTCAAGTCAATAAATACCAGTTCCTAAAAAGGGAATTGTATCTTTGCAGTCTTTTAATGAGCCTTATATGAAGTTTGAAGATTATAGAATTGAGCCTGAAATAAAAAGAAATCTGGAGGCTCTTGGTTTCAAACGACCTACCGATATACAATTTAAATCTATTCCTGCCATATTGAAAGGTGAAGATGTGTTGGCTATAGCACAAACCGGTACGGGCAAAACTGCTGCTTTTGCCATACCTGTCATTAATATATTACATGACGCTAAACATTCTAAGTCTACCGATGGTATTAAAGCATTGGTAATGGTACCTACCCGTGAACTTGCTATTCAGATTACTGAGGTATTTAATAAGATTGAGCATCATACCCGTGTAAGAACATTTTGTGTATTTGGTGGAGTAGAACAGGACCCTCAGATTGCCAGGCTTGAAAAGGGCATTGATATATTAGTAACCACACCGGGTAGAATGTTTGACCTGGTAAGCCAGGGATATATAAAGTTGAAAAGCCTGGAAATACTCATCCTGGATGAAGCTGACCATATGCTTGACCTGGGCTTTATTAAAGATATTGAAGATCTTATCAAGTTCCTGCCCAAAAAGAGGCAAACCTTATTCTTCTCTGCGACCATAAACGAGAAGATTAAAAAGCTGGCATATTCACTGGTTCACAGGGCTATTAGGATTCAGATTTCACCTAAGAATCCGGTAGCTAAGAATATCTTGCATTCAGTAGCTTTTATAGGTATGGACGATAAACGCTTTTTCTTGGAAAGGGTAATAAATGAAAATGCCGATGCTAAAATCCTGGTATTTGTAAGGACTAAAGTACGGGCCGAACGGGTTCATACAGCACTGGAAAGAATGGGTATTAAGAGTATTACCATTCATAGTGATAAGGATCAGGGAGACAGGTTGGAAGTTATGAATTTGTTTAGGAGTGGTGCGGTAAAAGTATTGATAGCGACAGACATTAGTGCCAGGGGAATAGATATAGCTGATGTTGATTATGTAGTCAATTATGACCTTCCTGATAAAGCCGAAAACTATGTGCATAGGGTAGGGCGTACCGGCAGGGGATTACTAAAAGGGAATGCAGTATCATTTTGTAGTCCGGAAGAAAAAGCCACTTTAGAAGAAATAGAGCAATTTCTGGGCGCACCTATTGAAGTCCTGGCGATTGATAAAGCTGATTATTCAATAACGCTGGATATGACCAATGATACCAATGACGACTGGAAGTCATTGATGCGCGATGCTGAAAAAGCTGAAGCAGATAGAAAGCTAAAGAAAAAGAGAAAAAAGTAAAGCATTAATCTTTGGCCATCATCAATTCTAATATATTACTGGCAGCTTTTGCGATTACAGTACCTGGCCCAAATATTCCGGCCACTCCTTTATCAAATAAGTATTCATAATCCTGCTGTGGGATAACTCCGCCTACAATCACTAGTATATCTTCGCGTCCCATTTTCTTTAGTTGTTCTATAGTTTCAGGTACCAGGGTTTTATGACCTGCTGCCAGAGATGATATACCCAGTATATGCACATCATTTTCAATAGCCTGCTTTGCTGCTTCTTCAGGTGTCTGAAATAATGGGCCAATGTCAACATCAAAACCCAGGTCTGCAAATGAAGTGGCTATCACTTTAGATCCTCTATCATGGCCATCCTGACCAAGTTTGGCAATCATGATCCTTGGTCTCCTGCCATCTTCAAGTTCAAATTGCCTTACCAGTTCTCTGGCTTTTTCAAAATATGCATCCATTTTTATTTCGTTTGAATATACTCCGGAAACTGATTTTATATGTGCAGTGTATCTTCCAAATACATCTTCCATAGCGGTAGATATTTCACCAAGTGTGGCTCGTACTCTTGCAGCTTCTATTGCCATTTCTAGCAGATTTCCCTCTCCTGTTCGGGCAGTAAGTTCCAGTGCCTTTAATGCCTTTTCTACAGCAATATTATCTCTATTGGACTTTACCTCATGGAGCCTGGCTATCTGTGCATCTCTTACCATGGTATTATCTACCTCTCTGATTTCAATTCCGGATTTATCCTGGTTAGGGAAAACATTGACCCCAATTATTTTATCAATTCCCGAATCTATTCTTGCCTGTTTACGGGCGGCCGCTTCTTCTATTCGCATTTTAGGCAATCCCTTTTCTATTGCTTTAGCCATACCCCCCAATTCTTCCACTTCTTTCATAAGACTTTTTGCTCTTTCAACAAGAGAAGAAGTAAGATACTCTACATAATAGGAACCAGCCCAGGGGTCTACTGCATTACAGATACCCGTTTCTGACTGCAGGTATTTTTGGGTATCCCTGGCTATTTTAGCAGAGAAGTCGGTAGGCAATGCAATGGCTTCATCCAGTGCATTCGTATGCAAAGACAGCGTGCCACCAAATACGGCAGCCATAGCTTCAATACAGGTTCTTGCTATATTATTATAAGGGTCTTGTTCAGTAAGACTCCAGCCTGAAGTCTGGCAATGTGTGCGCAATATGAGCGATTTCTTATCTTGTGGATTAAACTGCTGGATAATTTCTGCCCATAGAAATCTGGCAGCTCTCATTTTGGCAATCTCCATAAAATGGTTCATTCCTATTCCCCAAAAGAAAGAAAGCCTTGGGGCAAAATTATCGATATCCAAACCTACCGCTATCCCTGTTCTTACATATTCAAGTCCGTCTGCTAAAGTATATGCCAGTTCCAGATCGGCTGTGGCACCGGCTTCCTGCATATGGTAGCCACTGATGCTTATAGAATTAAAGCGTGACATATACCGGGAAGTATACTGAAAGATATCCGCAATGATTTTCATGGACGGACCCGGAGGATATACATAGGTATTTCTTACCATGAATTCTTTCAGGATATCATTTTGTATGGTTCCGTTCAACTGCTCTGGCAATACACCCTGCTCTTCAGCAGCCACAATATAAAATGCCATAATGGGGATAACGGCTCCATTCATAGTCATAGAAACGGACATTTCCTGTAAAGGAATATCCCTGAACAGCATTTTCATATCCTCAACTGTATCTATAGCTACCCCGGCTTTACCCACATCACCTTTTACTCTTGGGTGGTCAGAATCATAACCCCTGTGTGTTGCCAGATCAAAGGCAACCGAAAGTCCTTTCTGACCTGCGGCCAGGTTTTTTCGGTAGAAGGCATTGCTTTCTTCTGCAGTAGAGAACCCGGCATATTGTCTTATGGTCCAGGGACGTTGGGTATACATACTGGCATAAGGACCTCTTAAATAAGGGGGAGCACCAGCTCCATAATCTAATAGATTTTTTAAAGGATTATGGGTGGCATCTATTACTTCAGGTATTTCAATCTTTTCTGGAGAATGGAATGTTTCTTTAATAGTATCGCTACGTTTAAATGCTATATTCCTAATAAACTTCTCCGGAAAATCCACCATAACTGCTTCTAATTTGCCCTAAAAATAACATCTATTGTGGGGTAAGAACAAATACTTGAGTCATTTTGTTAAGTTTACCCAATTCCTAAAGATGAATATCTACATTTGCAAGCTCATTTTAATATAATACATTTTGATCGATTATACCCGGCATAGCTTAAACAATGGCTTAATTCTGTTAATTAACATTGATCACACTACTCCATTGGTAGCGGTCAATATTCTATATAATGTAGGATCAAAAGATGAACATGAAGATAAGACAGGCTTTGCACATTTATTTGAACATCTTATGTTTGGGGGTTCGGTTAATATACCAGACTTTGATACCCCGCTGCAAAATGCAGGTGGGGAGAATAACGCATTTACCAACAGTGATATTACCAATTATTATGACACGGTGCCTATTGAGAACTTTGAAACTGTCCTGTGGTTGGAATCAGACAGAATGCTTCAATTAGGATTTAATAAAAAGTCCTTAAGTACACAACGTAAGGTAGTAGTTGAGGAATTTAAAGAAACATGTTTAAACCAGCCTTATGGAGATGCCTGGCATTTGCTCTCTGATATGGTTTATAAAGAGCACCCTTATCGCTGGCCTACTATAGGATTGGTACCAGAGCACATTGAAAATGCAAGATTGGAAGATGTAAAATCATTCTTTACTAAGTATTATTGCCCTTCAAATGCTATTATGGCTATATCTGGCCCTGTTGATACTGAGCCGACCCTGGCCCTGGTAGAAAAATGGTTTGGTGATATTCCTGCCGGTAATAAGAACCTGAGAAATTTACCGGTAGAGGCACCCCAACAAGCATATCAAAAGAAGATTCAATATGCCAATGTACCGGCTGATAATATATATATGGCTTTTAAAATGCCGGGTAGAATGGATCCTGGATTTTATGCGATTGATTTACTATCAGATATAATGGGAGATGGACAATCATCCCGTCTATATGAACATCTTTTGAAAGAACTAAAAAAGTTTGCTTATATAGATGCATATATCACCGGATCTATTGAACCAGGCATGTTTGTCATAGAAGGTAAACCCACTGATGGAGTCACAGTTGAAGAAGCAGAAGAGCTGATCTGGGCAGAAATTGACCAACTAAAAACCGAGTTAATTCCCACAGATGAATTACTGAAATTAAAGCACATACAGGAAACCTCCAATGCTTTCTCTGAAACCAGTGCACTCAATAAAGCCATCAACCTCTCTTATTATGAACTGTTGGGAGAACCTAATCTCATCAACACCGAGTTTGATTATTATAATGCAGTAACTCCGGAAGAAATCCGGCAAGCTGCAGTAGATATTTTAAATAAAGTAAATTGTTCAGTTTTGATATATAAACAAAATAAAGAACAAGTATTAGCATAATCCTAATTAAGTATTTTCTTTAGAACTTCTTCTTATTTACAAGAAATAGTACAACACGCTATATCAATTCTACAGGCAACTACCTGGCAAGCTACAGGCAAGTTATAGGCATTAACTCGCCAATGGGTTAAACCTCGAATGCGGAGTTATTGACGATTAATTGCTGAGTTACTGCCGAGTTATAGCCTACTTATAGCCGAGTTACTGCCGAGTTAAAATTCTAACTCGACAGTAACTCGGCTATAACTCGGCCATTACTCAGCAATTACTCAGCTTTTCAGGCACAGGAGATTAATATTTGATTAAATACAGGTAGTTATTTCAAGTAGAAGGAAAATATTGATTCATATGATTTGCAAGTTATAAACTATGCGGGCATAATATTTATAAATCGTATAAAATTAAAAATTAAAATATTGGAAATAATACTTGAAGCTAGCTTGGAATTATATATAAAAAATAGATAACTTTGGATTCAGGAAAAATAATATTATACCTACCGTATTATAAATTTATTTGTGATTAAACTTTAAAGTATTGTATAAAGCATAATTAATGAAATCTTTCTTTTTTTTAGATCATTTATGTTTTTGTTAATGAGATCAATAAATAAGCAGGAAAACTAATGAAAAAGAACGATTTTATAAATCAAGTTTCTTATGTAACGCTAATAATTTTAGCCTTAATGTTAAGTATGGCTAATTGTAAAAGCTTTAATCTTCAAATGAAAGGTCAACACAAAATGAATCATGAAGATTATGATGAAGCAATCAAGTGTTTTAATTCATCAATTGAATTGGATAGTCTTTTTCCTGGAACTTACATGAATCGAGCTTTTTGTTACATGAGGATGGGTAAATTTGAAGAGGCATTAAAGGATGCTGATAAAAGCATAAAGATAAATAAAAAAGATGACTGCGCTTATTTCTGCAGAGCTCAAATAAAGGAAGCAAAAGGTGATATGCAAGGAGCATTAAAGGATTACAACCGGGCCATTTATCGCAATAAGTATAAATATTGCTATTATAATTATTGTGGAAAAGTTCTAGCCAATTTAAGCCATTATGAACAAGCTTTAGTGTATATAGACTTTGCGCTTAAGACACAAGCTTATGATGAATGTAGTACTAAGAAGAATTATTATACTTTAAAAAAATGTGTGAAGAACATTGTAATAAGTAGTTAAGATCAATAAATTATGAGAAATGGAATAATATCATCTAAGCTACTAATGGTTTTATTACTGCTAATAATGGAAAGCTGTTTTTTTCTACCGAAAGCACAAAGATATAATTCCAGGGGTCTCCACCTGGCAAAGAAAGAAAAGTATGCCGAAGCATTAAAGTATTTAAACTTAGCCCTGGAATTAAAAAGTAATTATGAAGAAGCTCTTATAAACAGGGGTATATGTTATTGGGGAATTAAGGACAATAAAAAAGCTTTTGTTGATTTCAATAGATGCCTAGCTCTTAATCCGACAAATCATAGATGTTATTTTAACCGTGGTCAATTTAGGGAAGATATAGGAGATTATCAAGGTGCCTTGAAGGATTATCAACGAGCTATTCTACATAAAGAAAATAAATACATCTACTATAATTATTATGGACGATTATTGGCTAGTTTGGATTCTTGTAAAGCAGCATTGCCCTATTTAACTATTGCAATAGAAAAAAGAGCCGATGACCATTGTAACGTAATGGAAGAATTGGTGTTACTAAAGAAGAAGTGTGAAGAAAGATGTAAACAATAATTATTGTAAATAAATTTAAGTGAAATTACTACCTTAGAATTAATCAATGCAAATGGCCAATACCATAGAGACTGAAATATTTTTAAAACTGTTCATTGTTTTATTTCTATTGATAATGGAGAACTGTTTTTTCCAGTCGAAAGTAAAAAGACTTAATTACGAAGGTCTGCATCTGGCCAAGAAAGGTAAACATGATGAAGGAATCAAAATTTTAACCCAGGCACTTGAATTAAATTGTAATTCTGAAGATGCACTTTTGCACAGGGGAATCTGTTATAGTATAAAGCGTGATTATGAAAAAGCGGTGGATGATTATAATCGATGCTTGTCCCTTAATCCGGAAAGTGGCAGATACTATTATAACCGGGGTCATTTAAAAGAATGTATTGGTGATACAAAAGCTGCATTAAAGGACTATCAACATGCCATTAAATATAACAGCGACAACTATCTTTATTACAATTATTACGGCAGATTATTAGCAAGTATTGATTCTACTGCAGCAGCTTTACCTTTTTTAAATGTCGCTATTGAATATAATGCCTTTGATCGCAGCAATGTTAAAGAAGAAATCCTGATGCTAAAGAATCGATGTGAGGAAAAGCGTAATATGATTAAAAGGTATGAGTAATTGAAAAAACTCACCATTTCATAAATCCATTTCATTTATTTAAGCTGAATACAATAATGTCACCCCTATGGGGGCTATTTGATCTTATCCTTTTGTTCTATAATAATGTCGCCCATATGTGGGCTAAATTCCCTTATCTAATCGATATTTGATATGGCGGGCAGTAATCTGAATTGATATTTTCATAAGATATTGCGCACTTTCAGCACTGCTAAGTGGCATTCTTTTTACCAGGGGCTTCACCCCTGGATGATATAGATAGGCCCTTCAGGCCTTTTTTATATTAAATTGTTCTTTAGTAATTATTTCATTAGATTTGATCAACAGGTACAAACCCTTCAATGAATAAAATCCACTTTCACTCCCTAGATGCTCTCAGGTTTTTTGCATTTCTTAAAGTATACTTGTTGCATTTACCATTGGAGGGGGATTTTCCTGTATTTTCATACTTGAAAAGCGGCGGGGGTTTAGGGGTTGATTTCTTCTTTGTACTCAGCGGATTTCTCATTACTTATTTATTGGTTTTTGATAAACTCAGGGACGGTCAGATAAACGTAAGGAAGTTTTTCATAAGAAGAAGCTTAAGGATATGGCCTTTATTTTATCTCATTGTCATCATTTTATTCTTGTTACCATATGAATTTAAGGAATATTATGGATTACACATGATCAATAGTGGTTATGATCTGGACTGGAGATATTCATTTACTTTCCTGGAAAACTATAAGATGTTGGTAATGGATAGTTTTCCAAAGACGACGCCCTTGTCTGTTTTTTGGTCCTTATGTATAGAAGAGCATTTTTATTTGTTTTGGATGATCAGCCTCTTTTTTATACCAGTTAAATATTTTATCAGGTTCTTCATTGCTTGTATTATCATAGGCCTGGTGGCGAGGTTACTAGACAATTCTATTTATCATAACTCCCATATCCTTACTGCTGATCTATTCACCAATCTAGACTATTTTGCATGTGGTGGCATACTGGCTTATTTTGTAGCAAAAGATTATGATCGCATAAGTGCCTTTATTTTAAGTTTGAGTCAGCAACTTAAATATGGAATACTATCCGCAGTATTATTAATTGTCATATTCCAGAAAACGATATTGCCCAATGTAGACGGTTCTTCTTTTAATATAATCAGGCCCGGCATTATTGCATTGCTTTTTTCTATCGTGATCGCCATATTTATTCCTGCAGATTCCACAATAAAGATAAAAAGCAAGATATTAAATTACCTGGGAACCATTAGTTTTGGACTTTATGTTTATCATCTTATCATAGTTCATCTCAGTTTACAATATTGTAAGCGAAATCAAGTTAAAATAGACAATTGGGGCACTATATCTGTTTTTATAGCATTTACCTTATTGACGACTATCTTGTTGAGCAGTTTATCATACCGGTATTTTGAAAAGCCATTTTTGGTATTGAGAGAAAGATGGACAGCTAAAAGATATAGTCCTACTAACTGAGTTATTAAAGCTTAAAATATAGAAATATCATTCAAAGAACAATTAATTTGTCTTTATGAGGGATATAAGTACCGTTACTTTTTTTCTGATCATCGCTAACATCATTGTGTCCTATAACGGCTTTACAAAAGCAAGCTTTTTTGATGATTATAAATTTGATGTTGACAAGATCCTAATTGGTAAGGATTACAAACGACTTATAACTTCAGGCTTTTTACATGTAAGCTGGACCCATCTTATCTTTAATATCATTTCGCTGTATGCATTTAGTGCACCTGTGCAAAGCAATTTCGGACCCTATGGCTTTTTCTTTATTTATATGATCAGTTTATTAGGCGGTAGTTTGCTTGATCTTTATATACATAGAAATCATGGCGATTATACAGCAGCGGGTGCTTCAGGAGCAGTGTGCGGAATCATATTTGCAGCCATAGCTGTATACCCCGGCATGGATATTGGGATTATCTTCCTGCCCATTTTTATTCCAGGCTGGATATTCGGAATTGTATACGTCCTGTACACCATCTATGGTATCAAATCTGACAGTGATAATATTGGCCATGCAGCCCATTTAGGCGGTGCACTTATTGGAATGTTTGTTGCACTACTTATGCAACCCATAGCTTTCAGGGCCAATTATGTTACCATCCTGATTATACTCATACCCATTCTAATCTTTATGTACTTTTTGATTAACAAACCTTCCTTTTTACTAATCGGTAATAAAAGTATTGCTAGTCCCAAAAAGTATTATTCGATTGAACATAAATACCATGAAGAAAGAGTAGCCAGGCAAAAGGAAATAGACAGGATACTGGAAAAGATAAACAAGAGGGGAGTTGATAGTTTAACAAAGCAGGAAAAACAGATGCTCGATGAGTATGCTAAAAGATTAAGATGATCATTAACTAGTTTTGTTCTCAAATAATACTTATATACCTAAAATGAAAGCTGCAGGTGTTATTACTTTTTACCTTTTATTCTTTAATTTAAATGCATATTCTCAGGTCATTACAGAAAAGAGTGAGGATACTATAAGTCTTTATAATTTTGCAAGTGATAAAAGGCCATTAAAAGATCCATTAAAATTCAGCAGTATTTTAATAGATAGTACCTATGAAAGGAATTTTGAATTTCGATTAGGCAATTTGAATCTAAAACTTAACAATAAATTTATTTATTCCATTTATAATATTCCTCAATTCAGTATCACACAACTTGTAGAAAACCTGTATAACCCGCTTAAATTTAAGTACAATGCTGAAAATTTAGAGGAAGGCTTCATGCATATTTCTATATATCAATATGACTATACGGATGAGTCTAAAATTAATTATAGTAGAATACCTAAATCGAGTTTCTTAGTAAGAATCAGGAAAGATATGAAACTGGACATTCCAATAGCAGATCGACTCGTCGAATGCCTGGACAGTCTTAATTTGATAAGTTTCTCTTTTAGCAAAGAAGAAGAAACTGAATCAATAGCCAGAGTTCTAATGGGCATGTATGGAGAAAACCATATATTAAATATTGAAAATGAACCGGTACAAGTAAATGGAGAACATAGTAAATGGATACGAGAAATACCCTTATCTCTCATTCGCAGTAAAAAAGATAAAGAATATGCTTCTATAGATAAAGATTATGCTTTTCAGTTTATCGATCATAATGGCAGGCAGATCATGAAGACCGATACCATGAGTGCTTCCGTAAAGTCTTATTTAAATTATTACAGAAAGAAACCGGAATATGAAATACTACATATGAATGGTTTTAAAACCAAAGACCGCTTTATAAAATTCAAGTCTGATTGGGGTCAATGCGATACCTGTGGGGCAATTACAGAACTTGCTAAAATTGATGATACTGAATTTCTGCATCTTTATGAATACTGCCCTCTATCTGACACCCTCATAAAAATACAAATTGGTGATATTTCCCAGGATAGCCATATTCAGTTTTATGACAGGTCCTGGTTTTTAAAGAATGTATCAAAAGGACTTTCAATTCATTTACCAGAAGGGGATTTTAAGCCAGCTTATCTGGAATTCATATTATATGATCCAATTAAAGATAATAATTTTATAAGGACCGATAATATCAATAATGATAAATTAAAAACCCTATGGAATCAATTGCCTGATATAGCAGGCATGTATATTCAGAATATAGTTTTTGTAGATACTCAGGGTAATAGGACCAGAATTCCCAATACCTTTCACTTTAATATTTCTAAATAAACACAAAAGTTGAAAAGTAAAAAAGACTCGTAATTCATAAGTTAATTAAACAAGAAGCATAATCTTAATCAGTATTAAATATATTTAGTCATGAAGTTCTACAGTGTATTTTTTTTACTTTCCGGATTGGTAAGTTTTAATGCTTTAGCACAAAATCGACTATTTAATTTTAGAAATGATATAAACAATGGCTTGTTTTCTATGAGCATGCATAAATATGATGAATTATCAGATTCACTGGATGGAAAACCAGTTTTGCCTGATACTACTTTTACCTATCTACTAAATTTTGGTGACTTACATATTAAAGCTTCTAACGAAAGTTTTTCAAATGTCAGGAACGTTAAATATGCCAGTATTAATGAACTGGTTGAGTATCTGAATAGCCCCTTAAAATTTAGTTTAAATGGCCTTCCTGTTAACGGTGGATATATGGATATTAACCTGTATAAATTTGTATTTAGTTATCATAAAGAGCATTTTTATAAAAGGATGGGTCTTAACTTTAAGATGGAGATTAAAGAAAATACTATTCTGGATAAATATATAGCCAATAAGATTTCAGAAAATTTGGATAGTTTGGACCTCATAATCATAAATATTTATAAAGAAGAAGGGGCAAGGCCATTGGCCAGTTTTAATATTGGAAGCTTTGGGAGTAATTTTAAACTTGAGATGGGAAAGGAATTAGCTAATGTGTTTTATGAGAATGGTAAATATTCTCGGGAAATACCAATAAGCATGAGTCAAAGACATCTTAGCAAAGATTATTTTAATTCATTAGGTCCTCAAGTTTATCAACTAATAGATGATCAACAAAGACAAGTATTAAGAACAGATACTACCGAGGCATCAATTAAATCATTTTTGAGATATTATAAATCAAAGTCCGACGCAGAAGTCATTCACCTTCCTGGATTCAGATCAAAAGATAGATTTGTGGACTTTAATAAAGACTGGGGCCAGCAAGTCTCTTGTAGTGCCAGAACAGAGTTAATGAGTATACAGGAGAGTGACCTTATTCACTGTTTTGAATATTGTCCGGTAAGTGATTCGGTAATCAGTTTATCCATTGGTGATCTTTTATCAGATTGGAGGTATAAATTATATTATAAAACCTGGTTCCTGAAAAATGTAGAAAAGGGTCTTGTGATTAGACTTCCAGAAGGTGATTTTTCGCCCGTCTCTCTTGAAATTATACTATACGATGATAAATCAGATATCCATTTTATTAGAACTGATAATATAAACAATCCATTATTACAAACAGTGTGGAATAAACTGCCTGAGCTCGCCGGTCTATATATTCAGAATATTGTTTTTATAGATAAACTCGGTAAAAGGACAAGGATACCTAATAGTTTCATATTTTATACTGCTAATTCAGCTAAGCAAAATTGAACTGAGAAAGTAAATGTTAGAAACAAAAAGACTCGTAATAATTCCACTTACTTTCGATCAGTTGGTAAAATACATCACTAATGATAATAGTCTTGAACATGACCTGGGCTTAAACGACAGTTGCCGGGAAATATCTCCTGACCTGAAAGACGCCTTAGAAAGCACCATCATGCCAAATGTAGCAAATCATGATAAAGATATTTTGTATTCTACACTTTGGACTATGATATTAAAAGAAGAAAAGAAAATGGTAGGAGATTTATGTTTTGTAGGTGAACCCAATGCCGAAGGCGAAATAGAAATAGGTTATGGTACATACGAATCTTATCGAAACAAGGGTTTGATGACAGAGGCAGTAGGGGCTATGATTGATTGGGCAAAGACACAGACGAATGTAAAAACCATGCTTGCGTCAACTGAGAAGGAAAATACTGCCTCCTATTCTGTTCTTATAAAAAATCATTTTACCAGATTGAGTGAATCTGAAAGTCTGATTAATTGGGGGTTAATTTTAAAGTGATATTTAAATTAAAGAGAGGCCTGAAGGACTAACATATATAAGCCAGGAGTGAAGTCTTTGGTAGACAACGAATATCCCCAGAGGGGTAAAATGTTAGTAGAAATAGACCTTCCCCCCAACTCGCTCCAGAGGAGCGAAACTTCCGCATACTTTGACGTAGTTAAGCACCTATGTAGCTAGTTACTTATTTGAATGAATACTCTTAACCTGTAACTCTTCTTGGGATATTCGCTAAAAAGGCCTGAAGGGCCGACATATATCAGCCAGGGGTGAAGCCCCTGGTAAAAAGAAGACAACGCATATCCCCAGAGGGGTAAAATGGTAGTAGAACTACATACGCCACTCAACTCGCTCCTTTAGGAGCGAAACCTCTGTATACTTTGGCCTTGTTAAGCTCCTAAGGAGCTAGTTTCCTTTTTGAATTAATACTATTAACATTTAACCCCTCTGGGGATATTCGCAGTTATCTTATTCGGTTTATCATCATTAAGTAAATTCATTTTAGTGGATATGGTTTTGTTACAAGTTAAAGTAAGATTCAAATTAAAAAAGGCCTGAAGGGCCGACATATATCAGCCAGGGGTGAAGCCCCTGGATTAAATTATGCCCTATGCCAGCACTGAAAGTGCGCAATATCTTTTGAAACTATCTATTAAATATTCCTACCATCCCTCAATTACAAGATATAGCATTCATTGTTCTATTAAAATCTCAAATAAATTATTAATAACACTATCTTTAAATCAGCCAATATCTTGACTTAAACCCCATATGAAAATCAACTACAACCAGGATCCCTTACAAATTATTCAGGCCGGCAAATCTGAAATAGCCTGTTTTAATGTACAAGGAGAAAAGGCAAATATTGATCTCTCTGTTGTAAAATCATTTGGAGAAGAGTGGAACAAATTTGATTCATTTGATGATAACACTATACAGAAACTGGGAGCGCAATATTTTGATATTGTGGTGGATGCCATGCTTAATAAACATAGTTATGTTATCGACATTGGTTGTGGTACCGGCAGGTGGAGCAAATACATAAGTAACAGAGCCGGCTTCATAGAAGCTATTGATCCCAGCGATGCAATATTTACAGCAGTTAAATTAATAGGGAATCTAAATAATGTAAGGCTTTCAAAAGCATCTATTGATAACATCCCTTTTCCAGATGAGACATTTGACTTTGCTATGTGCATTGGTGTGATTAATAATATTCCAGATCCTCAAAAGGCCTTAAATGATTGTGTTAATAAGATAAAAGTAGGAGGGTACTTCTATACTTACCTTTACTATAACTTTGAAAACAAATCTCTGTTATTTAAAATTCTATTTCAACTTATTAATTTGTTACGGAGAGTAATCTGTAAAATGCCATCAGGACTGAAGAGACTAGTATGCGACCTATTAGCAGTGATATTGTACCTTCCGGTAATATACTTTGGAAAGTTTTTATGGAGAATAGGATTTAAGAATTTAGCAAAACGCATGCCCTTAAGTTTCTACCATGACCAGAGTTTTTATATAATCAGAAACGATGCATTGGACAGGTTCGGGACTTCCGTAGAACATAGATTTTCAAAAGAAAAGATAAGAGAGTTGATGTCATCAGCAGGTCTGGGAGAAGTAGTTATTGCAGATTCTATGCCTTACTGGCATGCTGTTGGGAAACGGATAAACTAAAGGATAGGATCTATCCATCTGGTGAGCCTAAGATCCTAATGATATCAGTCTTCAACCAATACATTTCACATTTCACATCCTACATTTCACAAAGAAAATATCCTCAAAAGTGAAGCAAGCTTAACCTCAAGCTTTTCATTCTATCAAGAATCTCATTAAATAAGCGATATTGAATTGAAACCCCTGGTATTCAAAAGTGAAATCAAATTCATACATCAATTTAACCTAAGTCATCTTTACTTATTTCATTCCAAGTCTTATACAAAACCTCCTGTGAAGGTCTATCCTCAGGTACTTCTGTTAAAGCCTCACAAGGAATAAGGGTTTCATATAAATCAGATGGAAGTTGTTGATAAAGTTTAGTGCCCTGAGTTTTCCATTTAATCATATCATCACTCACCTGTTTTATGATTTTGCCTGGGTTGCCAACTACCAGGCTTCTGTCAGGAATAACCGCATCAGCCGGAATAAAGCATAAGGCACCTATGATACACTCAGCTCCAATTTCTACTCTATCCATAATAACTGCATTCATACCCACCAAAGTATTTCTTCCAATACTGGCACCATGTATAATAGCTCCATGCCCTATGTGAGCTGCTTCTCTGAGATAAACCGTAACACCCGGAAACATATGAATCGTACAATTCTCCTGCACATTACAACCATCTTCTATGACAATGCCACCCCAGTCTCCCCGTATTGCAGCACCCGGACCAATATATACATCTTTACCTATGATCACATTGCCGGTGACTGCAGCTTGTGGGTGCACAAATGCAGTGGGATGAACTACCGGAATAAACCCTTTAAATGTGTAAAACATAGATTAATATCTTTTCATTGAGGTAAAATTAATCCTGAAGAAGTTATATTTATTATAGCCCCAACCAAGCATGCTTAACCTCAACCTTAACCTCAACCTTAACCTCAACCTTTTCGTTTCTTAAAATTCCTAAACTAATCTACTTTGATATATAGTTATACTTTTTCTATAACTACCGCATATCCCTGACCCACACCTATACACATGGTGACCAAAGCATACTTAGTATTCGTTTTTTGTAGTTGCAAGGCTGCTGAATACAATATCCTGGCTCCGGTCATTCCAAGTGGATGACCCAAAGCTATCGCCCCACCATTAG